>Ga0116193_1000217_pt1 | contig 56336 bp, 42 predicted proteins | sample AD_UKC115_MetaG_FD_89892 | JGI IMG/M metagenome (GOLD analysis project Ga0116193, IMG submission 89892) | Active sludge microbial communities of municipal wastewater-treating anaerobic digesters from Hong Kong - AD_UKC115_MetaG | ecosystem: Engineered > Bioreactor > Anaerobic > Digestate... | reverse complement strand
GCGCGCTCAGAAGGCAAAGCGCGCCAAGCAGAAAGCCCTCGAAGTGTTGGCGGCATAGGCATGAAGACCAAGCCTACGAAGCAGGAGCGACAAACAAATCTACACACTCCAGCAGGAATGACCCTCCGGCACAATATGGCTTGACAAAACTGGCGTTCCATGGTATAAGTTACAAGAAGGCAAGGACTAGCCAGTGGTGTAAGAGAGCTAAGGACTAGCGAAAGGTAATCCTTTTCTCTGGCAGGCTGGCTTCGGTCGCGGCGTCCTTACGGATTGCATCCGGCACGCCGGATGATACTCCTTCCAGCCTTTCACCTGCCCGCTCTAAGAGCACGCTTGCTCTCCCTGCCACAATCGGTTCTGCCTGGCCGGGTAAGGACACACTGAAGAACGGACTGCCAGGAGGTCCGCCTCGAAGTGAACACATTTCTTACAGACGGCCATACGTACCCCGTGCATTCCTACCGAGTATTATGGGATGGAGTGAATCCAGTCACCTTCTCTGCAGGAGGATGAGTCACCATGAACAACTATATGAAGCAGATGATGATCCGGTTCGTCCTGGCGTCCCTTATGGTGTGCAGCTTGTGCTTGAGCACAGCTAGTGCTCAGACTGCAGAAGCATCCATCGTGGATGCCAGTGTATCTGCAGCCAGCGCGAGGGATGGGGTTACCATTACCCTTGGATACAGGATTCAGAGCCAGTCCGGCACTACCGCATCATTAGGAGCAGTGCTGACCGGGCCCAACGGCGAAGTGGTAGACAGCACCGAACCCGCCACCGAGGTCAGCATCAGTGCAGGCACTGACTGGTACTACCGCCAGTTCCTGATTAACCTTCCACCGCTCGCGGCGTCGGGCAGCTACGACGTGACCTGGCAGTTGGACGGCAACGGATGGGCCGACTCCATGCTGAGGCAGGACTGTATCGAGATACTGCCTCCCATACCGGTGCGCTGCCCGATCCTCTACTACCACAAGGTGGGCCCCGTGGTCTACTCTAGCAACTACGTGCAGACTGATATGTTCCGGCAGCAGATGCAGGCACTGAAGGCTTACGGGTATACGAGCGTTACTCTCCAAGACTTGATGGATTACCGCGCCGGACTGAAGATCCCTCCTGAGAAGCCCATAGTGATCACCTTCGATGACGGGTACGAGAACTGGTACACAGACGCATTTCCCATTCTTGCCGACCCGGCCATAGACTACAAAGCCACTTACTTCATCGCCACGAACAAGATGGGTGGAACCAATGCTTGGGATAAGGACAATAACCCGATTATCAACATGCTGACGTGGCCTCAGATCCAGGAGTTGCACGACTCAGGCAGGATTGACATCGAGTCGCACAGCCACAACCATCCGAACTTGGCTTATGTATCTGCCAACAGGCCATGGGATTTGCCGATAGAGCTCGGCGGCTCCAAGCAGACCATAGAGTCTCGCCTTGGCAAGAGCTGCAGGTTCATATGCTATCCCTACGGCCTGTACGATAGCCAGGTTCAGTCTGTGGCGCGAGAACGCGGCTACTTCGCCGGCTTGGCAACAGTTGGTGAGCTGGATCAGGATTGTGCCGACAAGTGGGCACTGAGGCGGCTGGGTATCAGCAACGCGACCGTTCTCGATTTCGTCCCGAGCAACACTCACAATTTCCTCTTCGGTCCGCTATATCTGGACGACCCGGATGTGCCTCTGGCGAAGATATATCTTAGCCGAATCGAATATCTGGACGCGGCAACGAACCAGCCTCTGGTGAACAACCAAGTCGTGCGAGGCCAGTCGATAAGGATACGTGTCTACGCGTACAACACCGGTCCTACAGCCAGCATCAAGGCCAGGCTCCGGATTGATACTGACCAGGACACCAGTAACGGTCTCATTTACGACAGCCAGGCGATGACTCCAAGTCAGAACATACCCGTGAACTTCACGTACGGCAGCAAGGTCGTGGAGTGGCTTTGGCAGGTGCCCGCCGACGCGCCTGCGGCAAGGTACCACGTGCTCGTACGCTTTCAGGACGAGAAGTGTGTGCTGGGGTACGGTGACATTCCCTGGCAGACGGCGTTCGTCCTGCTGCCGGATGTCATCGGTTCTGAGTATCTCAAGACAGTCCCAGAGGGCGCCAAGTTCACGTTGCGCGACATGGTCGTGACTGCAGTCTTCCCCGACTGCTTCTATGCCGAGGTTCGTAACCGGGCTTCCGGCATCCGAGTGGAGAGCCCTGATCATCAGTTGGATGTCGGTATGACTGCTGATGTGTCCGGTGAGGTGAAGATTGGCCCGAACGGTGAGTGTTACCTCAGCGCCATTGCAGCCACCCATGCCGGCTACGGCACGGTAAGGCCGCTTGGGATCAGTACCGCGTCTGTGGGCGGCGGGAGTCTAGGCCGCCAGCAAGGAGTCTGGGTTACCAGGCGCAGGATCGGGGAGACGGGTACGTATCTGGCTCCGAGCATGCATCCGAACAATATCGGGCTCTTGATCTCGACTTGGGGCAGGGTCGTATCCATCGATACAATGCGGCGCACGATAACCCTCGACGACGGCTCGGGCGCCGAGGTCAAGTGCGTGCTGCCGAGTGACGTGGACCCTGAGCCTGGGTGGGACTACGTCATGGTTACCGGGATATCTACCTGCGAGAGGATTGATGGTAAGCTGCTCCCATTGGTTCGCCTAAGAAGTCAGTCGGATATCAAGCCTATATTGACTCACTAGGAGGCCGGCTTACACGATACTCGAACGGGGCGGGGGAAGATCCTCCGCCCCGTCTGCATTTCCGCCGTGGAGGCCCGTCAAGGCAGCAGGAACAACCGACCCTCGCCGGCGTCGAGGGAGAGCTGAAGGCCCTTCATCTCCGGCGAGTCGTCCCTGACCGGGATGCGCTTGCCGGTGGACTTGTCGATCTCGACGACCTTATCGAGTGGCGCGGCGAACTCGACCGTCGGCCACGACGTGTAGTTGTGGTCGTAGTTGTTGATCAGCACCGCGCGCTTGCCGTACTGGTGCTTGAACACGCCGATCAGGTAGTCGCCGCCCTTGCTGATGTCCTTGAGCGGCGATCCTTCGAGCGCCTTGGCCGGGTCGTCGGTCGGCTTGATGCGGATCACGTCGGTGCTGGTGAGCTTCATCAGCGTCGGGCCGAGGTTCTTCAGCGCGAAGTTGATCCGCTTGGCCTGCTCGTAGTGGCGCGTCCTGACTCCCTCGGCGGTGATGATCGCGCCGCCCTTGGGGAACTCACCGCCGCCGCCTGCGCCCTTACCCGGAGTCCAGTAGCAGAAGTACAGCACGCCTTTCGATCCGTAGGCCAGCGAGGTGTAGACCTGCCATCTCAGATGCGCCTCGGTCGGATCGTGGTGCGGGCCGAACGGCATGGTGTTGAAGAAGTTCCAGTGCGGGATGCCGCACTCGACCGACCACTTGCGCATCACGGCGAGGTTGTTACAGTATCCGTCCCGTCCGTCGGCCGTCGGTGTCATCATCGGGTAGTAGTCCATGCAAAGCACGTCGCAGGCGGTGTCCTTGGCGAACCGCTCGATGTACTCGTCGTAGGATTTAGCCCCGATCCACGTCAGCGGGGCATAGTCGGGGAGCAGATTGAAGTACGCCAGCTTGCCGGGGTGAAGCTCTCTGACCTTTGCGACCTTCTCCTTGACGTCCGGGAGGCCGCCCATGCCCGGCTCGTCCACGAGGTGGTAACCCCAGACGGCCGGGTCGTCGGGCAGCTTCTCGAAGGGCGTGAGGTTGCTCTTGGCGATCAGCTTGAGCCCGTACTTCTTGCACAGCTCGATCTGCTTGAGCAAGTCCGCTTCGGTCGCAGGTCCGAACGCGCCATGAACCACGTTGAAGTGCGCGTCGGCGATCTCCTTGTACCGGGCGTCGGTGATCTCGTTCGCGGGCGGATCGACCCAGAAGCTGATCACGAACCGGTCCTGCACGAACCGTCCCTTGTTCGAATCGGCCGCCTGCGCCGTCGCCGCCAACGCGATGATCGTCAGTAGAAGCAGCAGCAATCTCATGTATCTCGTTTCCTTTCAGGGGATGGGATAGCCTGCACTCGGCTGGGGCGGGAGTCGCACTCCTGCCCCATGTACCACTTATGTTTGAGGGACAGAAGTCCAACTCCTGCGTCTTTCAAGACACTGGTTGCAGATCGCGTTGTGTGTGGCTATAATGAGCGTGGAGTTGCCTGGAGGACATCCCATGGACATGAGAGAGCTTCTGGAAAGCAGACGAGAAGAGATACTCCGCATCGCGCAGGCACACGGCGCCCGGAACGTGCGTGTGTTCGGCTCTGTGGTGCGCGGTGAAGCGGCCGAGACGAGCGACGTCGATTTCCTGGTCGAGTTCGAGCCCGGGACGAGTCTCCTTGAGCACGGCGCGATGATTGCCGAGTTGGAGGAACTGCTTGGCCGGAAGGTAGATGTCGCGCCTGAGAAGATGCTCAAAGAGCGGGTGAGAGAGCGCATCCTTCGGGAGGCCATCCCACTGTGAGAGACGACCACGCACGGCTGCTCGACATGCTGGAGGCAATTGAGAAGATCGAACGGTACTCCGGCATCGACAAGTCCGACTACGAGCACGACGAGCTGATCCAGGTATGGATGGTGTACAACGTCCAGATCATCGGTGAAGCCGTGAGTCAGCTATCCGAGGGGTTTCGCACCCAGCACCCTGAGGTTCCCTGGCGTGCGATTGCTGCCATGCGACACGCGATCGTTCACGGCTACTTCCGCGTCGACCATGACGAGGTATGGAACGTCGTGTAGAAGGACGTTCCTAAGCTCAAAGAGGCCATTCAGATGATCCTTGATCAGTAGCACGAGAGAGTAGGGTCGTTGCCGTCGAGATTCAGATCGGCGACGTGAACACGTAGCTGCCTGATCCGATCTCGAACACCGCCCGACCGCCTTCAATCCGAAGGAACTTCACCGCCGACACACCGCTTGCCGGCTCTCCGCCTTCCAGGACGCTGTCGGGGTCAGGGGCGGGCACGTAGACCGCGGCCGTCGAGTTTGCCGGGATCTCGATCCGCCACTCGAAGGTCTCGCCGCTGATCCTCCAGTCGCTCACGATCATCCCGTACATGGACTTCCGCTGCGCCCTGGCGGACTTCAGGTCGCCGACGACGAGCGGCCTCATGACGATGTGCTTGAACCCCGGGCGCTCTTCATCAGGAGCGATCCCCGCGACACAGTGGTGCAGCCAGAGGAGCAGGTCGCCGATCTGCATCACGTGGTTGAGCGAGTTCATCCCCGGATTGCCGACGTCCCCGTTCCAAAGCTCCCAGATGGTCGTTGCGCCCTGCTCGATCGTGTAGCCCCAGCTCGGGTAGGTCGTCTGCGTCGCCAGGCGGTACGCCACGTCGGGCCGCCCGTTGTCCGTGAGAGTCCTCATCAGCCACTTGCAGCCCATCTGACCCACGCTGAGGTGGCCGTCGGTCTCGTCGCAGATGTTGCGGATCAGGTTCTCGAAGACGCGCTGCCTCTGCTCGTCGGGCGTCAGTCCGAACGCCAGCGGGAGGATGCTCGACGTCTGCGAGCCATTGTCGTAGGTGCCTGTCGCTTCATCGAGGAACCTGGCGTTGAATGCGGCCTTGATCCGGTCCGCGACCTCTATGAATCGTCCCGCGTCGTCTTTCTTGCCGAGAATCGAGGCGTGGCGGGCCATCAGCTTCAGGTTGTGGTAGAACCAGGCCGTTGAGACCAGATCGGGGCTGGTGGCGCGGCTGAAGACACCCTGTCGGATCAGCTCCGGACGCTCAGGCGGCGAGCACCAGTCGCCGTAGGTATCGGGAGGCATGATCCCGTCCACGAGCCGGCCGATCTCCATATCGATCCACTTCCTCATGCAATCGTAGTTGGTCTCGATCGCACGCGTGTCGGTGTACTCGGTGTGCAGGTATCCCACCATGTCTACGAGGATGCTCGGAAACGTGATGCTCTGGGTGTAGAACGACCAATACGCGGGCGCGAGGTCGGGGAGCCTGCCGTCGTCGAGTTGGGAATCGCGGATGTCCCTCAGCCACTTGGTGTCGAAGGCGGCGGTATCGAACATGTACATCTCGCCCCTCGACACCTCGCAGCGATCGCCGAACCATCCCTGCCGCTCATCCCTCTGTGGGCAGTCCATCGGAATGCTCTTGTAGTTGCCGAGGAATCCCCAATACATGTTGCGGTAGATCCGGTTGATCAGCGCATTTGAGCAGGAGAACTCGCCCGCTCGGTCCAGCGCATCGCAGACGACCCTGCCTTCGAGGTCGGAGAGCTTCGGAGCGCCGGGGAATCCGGTCACCTCCACATGTCGGAAGCCGTGGTAGACGAAGCGCGGCTCGTAGACCTCCGTGCCTTTGCCGCTCAGGATGTAGACGTCGGTGGCCTTCGCCGTCCGCAGGTTGTCGACGCGCAGGTTGCCGTCGTCGAGCAGCCACTCCGCATGCCGCAGATGAACCCTCGTCCCGGCCGGCCCCTTCACCGTGAGGCGGCACCAGCCGGCGATGTTCCGGCCCATGTCGAACACGTAAACCCCGGGGCTCGGGCTCGTGATCGCCACCGGGCGAACCGTCTCCACTACGCGAATCGGCTCGGCCATCTCGGAGTTGAGCGCGGGCGTCGGCGCTTCGACGAGTCTCGCGGCCTGCCAGTTCGCATCCTCGACGAACCCCGGCTCGTTCCAGCCCTCGATCTCCTTCCGGGCGTCATAGACCTCGCCGTCGTACTCGTTGTTCTCCCGGATCGGACCGTTGGCGGTCAGCTTCCAGGAGTCATCGCTCACGACCGTTTCGACGGTCCCGTCGTCGTATTCGATCTCCATCTGGAAGAGCAGCTTCGGGAAGCCGAAGTTGACGGCGGGAAAGCAGGCGACCTTGCGCGGAGCGAAGAACCTCCCGTTGCCGAGGATGACTCCGACCGCGTTTCGTCCCTGGCGGAGTTCGTCGGTGACGTCGTGGGTGACATAGAGCGCGCGCTTCCGGTAGTCGGTGAGGCCGGGTGACAACACACGGTGGCCGACCTTGCGCCCGTTGAGGTACAACTCCGAGAATCCCAGGCCGCACATGTAGGCCGTGGCCCGCTTGATCTTCCGGTGGACGTCGAACTCGCGCCGAAGCATGCGCGCGGGGAGTCTGGTGCAGTCGTTTCCGAGCACGCGGTCGAACAGCGATCCGTCGTTCGGGCCCAGGACCTCCGCCGGCGACCATTCCCCGTCCAGGCGGTCTGAAACCTCCCAGGCTGCGTCGGACCTGAGCACGACCGGCTCACGGCTCTCGAACTCGGCCGACAAGGCGCAGATAAGGCGTGGAGCCTGGTCGTCCTGACCAGGCTCCACGGATATGGCGATCGTGTTGACACCGGCATGCAGATGAGGCTCGGCATCCAGTTCGAGGCTCGGCGCGAAAGCGGTCCTCGTCCCCTCGACGAGCGGCTTGCCGTTGACGTAGGCCGAGAACGCGCAGTTCGTGCCGACGACGAGTCGCGCGGCGGTGATCTCACCGTCCTCCGGGATGACGACCGTTCTGCGGAAGAACCGGGCTTCGTCGGATACCCGCAGCCACTGCGCATCAGCGAGGTAGTCGGGCTGGTCACCTTCGTCGAGGCCGATCCATTTGGCCTTCCAGTCAGACGGATCGAGCAGGCCCATCGACCAGAAGGCGGGCGGACTCCAGTCGGAAGCCCTCCCGTCCTTGTCCCAGACGCGCACCTTCCAGTAGCAGGACTCGCGCGACTTCAGCGGTCTCCCCGCGTAGACGACGTGGACGGACTGATCGGATTCGACCCTCCCGCTGTCCCACATGTCCCCGGTGTCGCTTGCCAGGGCTTCCGCGCTGCTTGCGACGAGCACCTGATACGCAGTCTGGACCTGCCCTCGCTCATTCGACTCGAGCATCCAACTGAGCCTCGGCGCGGTCACGTCGACCCCGAGGGGATCGACTCTGTACTCGCATTTCAACTCGCGGACGGAGACGCCCGTCGCTGTCGAGTCATGACCATGATCAGCCATCATCGCCCTCCAATACCAGCACCGTGATGCCGAACGAAAGACATCTGCGCGGCGCCTCTCAACGCCTGCCCGGGGCGAACGCAACTTGTCCACGCGTATCCTGACGAGACGACCAGATGCATCCGCCTCATGTCTATCGGCTCAGCTTCACCGTCTTGATCTCGAACGGCCTCAGGCTGAGCGAGAGGCTGCTGCCATCGAGCTTCAGCTTGGTCTGGTCGCGCTCGAGGAGGTCGCACTCCGAGGCGTTCCCGACCTTGAAGCCCAGGTCGAGGCGGCACTCCGCCCCGATCCCGTGGCACTCGTACATGCGGACGACGAGCGCATCCTCCCGCTCGGCCTTCTTCACCGCGTCGATCACCACGTTCAGCGCGTCGAGGCTCAACATCGCCCCGGACGCCGCCGGCTTGCCGTCGGTTGCCCACGCGATCATCGGCACATTGAGCTCGTACGCCCGGCGCACGGTCTCGGCGTCACGCCAGTCGCCCTGGTGAGGCATCAGCGAATAGGTGAAGAGGTGCTCGCCCATATCCGCGGTCGGATCGGGCTCCTTCGGCGAGCGGAGGAGGGTCAGGCGCAGGACGTTCTCGTGCACGTCGTGGCCGTACTTGCAGTCGTTCATCAGGCTGACTCCATAGTCCGACTGCGACATATCGACCCACTTCTGAGCGGCGACCTCCACGCGCGCGAAGTCCCAACTCGTGTTCCAGTGGTTCGGACGGTCTACGCTGCCGTACTGGATCTCGAACCGGGCGGAGTTCGCATGGACGTCCACCGGGAACGCGACTTTCAGCATCTTCCTGTTCTCATGCCAGTCGACCCGAGTCTCGAAGTCGATGCGAGGACTCGATGCCCACAGGACGATCCGCTGCTCGACCGTCGACGACCCGAACTTGCGAACGATCTTCAGGGCGCCTCGGACCGGACCGGCATCCTCGACCTTGATCTCGGCGGCATCCGTGATGTCGGTGCCCTTGTCGCGGTAGTAGAAGTCGATGTCCCATGCATCAAAGGCGAGCGGCTTGTCCTCGAAGATCTGGAGGACGTTCGCCTTTTGCCCCTTCGGGAGCACTTCGCGCTTCGCCTTCTTGTCGAAGATCGAGGTGATCGCGCCGCCCTTGTCGAGCTTGATGCGGTAGAGGTCGTTCTCTAGGCCGTTCTCCGCAACCTTGATGCTCGACGAGTCCTTGGGAGCGCCCTTCACGAGCTTGATGTTTGAGAGTCCGATCCCCGGGACGGAGTCCGGCTGGACCCACAACATCGACGGATCGTCGGCGGCGGGCTGAGCGGGCAGGGGACGACCATCCTCGGTCTCGGCATGCCACGACTTCGCCTTCCCGGGCACTGGCACTCTCAGCGCGTCCGAGCGTGTCCACGACAGGCTGTTGAAGACGCGGATGGTCTCGGCCTCAGCGGTCTTCCCGCCGAGCTTCTCCAGTCCGGCGGTTCTGATCTTCACGCCGGTATCCGCGATCCTGGCGTAGTCGACCGCCGTATCTTTATAGACATCGGTGACCGACGTGCCGGGGATGACGTCGTGGAACTGGTTCTTGCAGACCGTCTTCCACGTGCGGGTGAGCTCTTCGTGCGGGTACTTAAGGCCCTTGATCGCCCACGCCAGTCCGGCGGCCATCTCGGCGTCACGAAGCAGATGCTCCGACTTGCGGTTGGCGCGCTTGTTCCGCGACTGAGTGGTGTACGTGCCTCGGTGGTACTCGAGGTACAGTTCGCCCACCCAGGAGGGCAGGTCCTCACTCCGTTTGACGAGTTGCTTGAAGAAGTCGGCGGCCCACATCGGGGTGCACTTCGGCACTCCCTCCAGGTTGGCGGCCCGCTTCATGTGCTCAAGATGCTCTCTGGTCGGTCCGCCGCCTCCGTCGCCGTAGCCGAACGGGTACAGCGCGATATCCGATCGGTCCTTCTCCCGGTAGGCATCCGCGCCGGGCAGGAGTTGGTTCGGGCGGATCCGCGCGTTGTAGTCGTTGGTCGGTGGGAAGTGCGCCAGCACGCGGGAACCGTCGATGCCCTCCCAGTAGAAGCTGGAGTAGGGGAACTTGTTGAACTGGCTCCAACTGATCTTGATCGTCATGAAGTAGTCGACGCCCGACTTCTTCAGGATCTGGGGCAGGGCTGCGCTGTAGCCGAAGACGTCCGGCAGCCAGAGCACGTCTGTCTCGATGCCGAACTCGTCCATGAAGAACGTCTTGCCGAGCAGGATCTGGCGGACGAGCGACTCACCGGAGCAGATGTTGCAGTCGGCCTCGACCCACATGCTTCCCTGCGGCTCGAACCGGCGCTCTTTCACGCGCTTCTTGACCTTCTCGTACAACTCCGGGTAGTTGTCCTTCGTGAACTCGTAGAGCTGCGCCTGGCTCTGAGTGAAGAGGTAGTCCGGATACTCGTCCATCAGTCGGTCGACGGTCGAGAATGTCCGCGAGCATTTGCGGATCGTCTCGGCGTACGGCCAAAGCCACGCAACGTCGATATGCGAGTGGCCGGCGCAAGCGAATTCCAGCGCGCTGGCTTCGGCCGGCTTCTTGTAGAGCGGAGCCAATATCTTCCTGGCGTTCCTAGCGGTTTCCGAGAATGCATCGAAGCTCGCGGCCTCGAAGTCGAATGCATCGACGCTCTTGTTGGCGGCCCGGACGATCGTCGCGCGTCGCCGGCTGCCCCAGGGGAGTTGCTCGGCGATCGAAGTGATGAATCCGAGGTCGTACCAGTAATCCTGGACGTCGTAGTTCAGGCACGCAATATCGGCCTGCTCGAGCTTGATCTTGTGTCTGATGTTCTGCCAGACCGGCGTCGAGACGCACTCGAAGACGAGGTCGTATTTCGCTCCGGCCTTCGCCTTCTTGGCCAGGACGACATCGGTGTGGTTGGCGTCGATCCCCTGGTACGGGACTCCGTTGATGAAAAGACAGCCCTCGCCGCCGTTCCATCCGCCCGCGCCGAACCGCAGGATGGCTACCAGCGTCTTGCCGTCGAACTCCTTCGGCACGGTGAACTGCATGCGGAACCAGGCGAACTGGCCGTCGCCGGCCCATTCGTCGCCGACCTTGATGTCTTTCCAGCCGGACGCCTTCAGTGCCTGATCGATCTTCTCGTAAGCGGTCGTCTCGCGGTATCGGATGCTCTCGATCCTGCGCGGCGACCAGTAGCGGTACTGACCGAACTCGTTATGCCGCTGCTTGCATTTCTGGAGCAGCATCTCCTCGGTCTTTTCGTGAAGCATGGGGTGATCTTTACTCACGGCCTCTCCCTAAGCGTATGTGTGGATACGGTATCTCCCCTGACGACGGGAGTCGTCAGGGGAGATACCGCATCGCATACCTCTTAGGCGTGAAGGGGGTTGTGTCCTTCGTAGTGTGGACAGCGGTCTGCCGTCTACGGCGTCGTCTTGTTGTAGGTCAGCAGCACCTGGTACTCGCGGGAGTTGCCGAAGTTCGCGCACACCTGCATCGGCTCGCTGGTGACCTCGACCGGTCCCTCGAAGACGTCGCCGGCTTTCTGCAGGTAGGCCCACTTCTTGCCCGAGATCACCGCCACAACCTTGGCGCCGGGGACTGCTACCCGGAACTGCTGAGTAGTCCCGCTCTCGAGCTTGCCGACGCGCGGGGCGATCAGCTTGGCGTCGAGTTCCAGGAACGCCGTAAGGCTCTCCGGGAAGCACACGCACGGCTTGGGGAGCGAGTCCACCTCGATACGATACTCCGCTACCCACTCGCAGTTCGTGCCGGTGCTCGTCTTCGGTTTGGCGAACAGGCGGAGGGTGTATGTGCCGGACTGAGGAAACGCGGCGGTCACCTTCATCTTGTCGCCGTCCTTCTCGACGAACGTGTAGGAGCGGGGAAGCTGCTCCTGGCCGCGAGTGAGCTGGGCCAGCATGATGACGTCCTGTTTCGCCGTGAAGCTGATCTCGACCGGATCGGTGGCCTTCAGGTTCGGCTGATGGTGGCTGTCCAGACCGAGTCCATATTTGAAGAACGCGGGCTTGAGTATTGCGAGTTGCTCATACTCCTGGCACGACAAAGGCTTCGGCAGGAGCTGCCAGTTCGGATCCACGGGGTAGTGGTCGAAAATGAACTGCTCCGGAGGCGTGCAGAAGTAGTACTCCTCATACCGCTTGACGAACTTCGGCCCCGGCTCCATGTAGCCCGTTCCCCAGGTGCAGTCGATCAGCTTCCACTCGCCGTCTATCTTGACCGCATTCCACTCGTGGTTCGGGGGACTGTTGCACGGTGAGCCGTTGGCGGTGGTGAACCCTCGCGCGAACCCGGCGATCCGTTCCACCTCCAGGCCGGCGGCCTTCCCGAGGATGTAGAAGATCTCGGAGTAGCCCATGCAGATCGTTCGCTTTTCCTTCAGTATCTGGTTGACATCCACCTTCTGCGGGCTGGTCGCGCCGAGCGCCGACGGATCGAATGCTATGTTTGCGGTCACCCAGCGGAAGATCGCGCGGGTCTTCTCCAGATCGTTCCTGGCGCCGGATGTGAGGTACTTCACCAGGCTCTCGACCGATGTCTCCGCTTCGGCCGGAGTCTTGAGCGCGAGTTCATCGATGGCTGAGTATGCGGGGATCGCATCACCGGCCGCGGGCTCGGCGCACGCGGGCATTGGGATCGTGCATGCCAGCCCGAAGGCGATGATAAGTGAAACGACGTGATGGAAGAACATAGATGTCCTGTTGGTGGCCAAAACCGACTCCTAGACAAAGCTTACGGCCGAGCCAAGACTCGGCCCAGGAGCCCCTCCGTGGGTTGCCTATCAATCCTACTAAGGTATATTCCACATCGGCAGTCGGTTCTCCTTCTTGCGATACGGCAAGCGTGCGATGGTTTTCTTGCACATAGACTGCCGGTATGGCGGGCTATCGGTGTGGTGCTCTTCATGCCGGCTGCGGATCCGGCAGGCGCGCACGCGGACTGGTCAAACGGCCCGATTCGTGGTATAATGAGAAGGTGCCGTGGAAGATCCCCGGCACTTTTTGGTGAATATGCCAGCAAGCCTCTCGCCGGATGCTTGACAAACTGCTCCGACAAGTGGTAACATACGTCGGATTTTTTCTGACTACGCACAATCTTGCCGGTTGCCCGGCCGTTTGAAAGGAACTCCAGATATGTACGCCATCATCAAGACCGGCGGAAAGCAGTACACGGTTCGCGAGAACGATATCGTCGAGGTCGAGAAGCTGAATGTTGCCGAGGGCGATCAGGTCGAGCTCGACAGTGTTCTCTTCGTCAGCACCGACAGTGGCGCCGTGATCGGTTCGCCCACCGTGGAGGGTGCGAAGGTCACCGCGAAAGTGCTCCGCCACGATCTCGGCAAGAAGGTCATCGGTTTCACGTACAAGCCGAAGAAGAACATTCAGCGGCATTATGGTCACAGGCAGCCGCTCACCAGACTTCAGATTCAGAAGATCGAGTACGCAGCTTAGTCGTGGGATCTCCGGGTGCGGATACCCGCGCTCCCAGGGTTTGTTTGGAGGTGAATCCAATTGGCACATAAGAAGGGTGTAGGAAGCTCGCGGAACGGACGAGACAGCAAGTCCAAGAGACTTGGCGTCAAGGAGTTCGCCGGTGAGCGGGTCAAAGCCGGAAGCATACTTGTCCGCCAGCGCGGCACGCCGATCCATCCGGGCAACAACGTAGGCAGAGGCAACGACGACACACTGTATGCTCTCATTGCCGGCATCGTCAAGTTCGAGGGCAACAAGATCCGGAAGGTCAGCGTCTATCCGGTTGCTGAGTAAGCTCCTAGAGAATCATCGGGGGCTCGATTGTCCGTTGCGATAATCGAGCCCTTTGTGTTTGTGGGGTTGGCAGTATGTGCCCCATGCGACCCATGCGGCCTGTGAGGCATGTGCTGCAAGAGGTGCGCCATGTTCGTCGACGAAGTTGAAATCAGCGTCAAATCGGGAGCCGGGGGAAACGGCATCATCGCGTTTCGGCGGGAGAAGTTCGTCCCGCGCGGGGGGCCTAACGGCGGCGACGGCGGCAAGGGTGGCGACGTCGTGCTGGTACCCGACGGTCGTCTCACCACGCTCATCGACTTTCGCTACAAGCGGCGCTACAAGGCGGAGAAGGGCGGCGACGGCGGCCAGAACAACATGACGGGCAAGAACGGCGAGGATCTGGTGCTTCGCGTTCCCGTCGGGACGCAGGTCTACGACGCCGACACCGGTGAACTGCTTGCCGACCTGGTGACGGAGGGTCAGCCGTTCGTGATCGCGCGAGGCGGTCGCGGTGGACGCGGCAACCAGCACTTCGCCACGCCGACGATGCAGACCCCCCGGATCGCCGAGAACGGAGAGCCGGGTGAGGAGCGCAACCTTCGTCTCGAACTCAAACTCCTTGCCGATGTGGGCCTCATCGGCTTCCCGAACGTCGGCAAGTCCACGCTGATCGCCAAGGTGTCGGCCGCCCGACCGAAGATCGCCGACTATCCCTTCACGACGCTCGTCCCGAACCTCGGAGTCGTGCGCGTCGATGAGGAGCGCTCGTTTGTCATGGCGGATATTCCCGGCCTGATCGAGGGCGCCCACGCCGGCGCCGGGCTCGGCGATCGCTTCCTCCGCCATGTCGAGCGCACGCGGCTCCTGGTCCACATCATCGACGTCTCCGGCTTCACCGGGCGCGACCCCGCCGAGGACTTCGACGCCATCAACCGCGAGTTGCGTCTATACAGCCCGATGCTCGCCGAGCTTCCGCAAGTCGTCGCTCTCAACAAGATCGACGTTCCCGGAGCGCGCGAGACCGCCGAGCCGCTTGCCAGGACACTGGAGGACCGAAAGTACCACGTCTTCCTCATCTCGGCCGCAACCGGCGAGGGTGTACAGCCGCTGATCTATTTCCTCAGCGATGAACTGCAGAAGCTCGATAAGATCGTTCCCACGCCTGCGGAGACCCGGGAGATCGTTCGAATAGCTCCCGACAAGCTCGATGAGCGCAGCTTCGAGGTCAAGAAGGTTGCTGATCACGAGTTCGTTGTCGAGGGCAGGGGCATCGAGCGCACCGTTGCGATGGCGAATCTGAACAGCGACGAGGCGGTCCGGAGGCTCCATCGCAAGCTCGAACGCCTGGGAGTCATCAAGAGACTCGTGGAGCAAGGGGTGGAGAACGGTGACACGGTCAGGATAGGAGCTATCGAGTTTGACTACGCGTCCGAGGATGAGGTAGAATAACCAGACTGCGGACTGCGGACTGCAGACTGCAGCAAGACTCATCCGGAACCTGCAGTCAGCAGCCTGCTGCCTGCGGTCTGTCCCTATGACCAAACGACTCAAGCGCATAGTCATCAAGGTCGGATCGAGCACGCTCACCGACCGCAGCGGCTGTCTCGACCGCGAATACCTGGCATCCCTCACGTCGCAGATCGCCGACCTGAGGTCGAAGGGCTACGAGGTTGTCCTCGTAACCTCCGGCTCCATCCGCGCAGGCATGGAGCGCATGGATCTGACGACGCGTCCGCGCACCATCCCCGAGAAGCAGGCGGCGGCGGCCATCGGCCAGGGGCTCCTGATGCAGATGTATGCCGATCTCTTCGCCCGCCACAAGACCACCGTCGCCCAGGTGCTGCTCACCAAGGCCGATTTCGGTCACCGCAAGCGTTATCTGAACGTGCGGAACTGCATGCTCACTCTCCTAAGCTACAGCGCCGTACCGATCGTCAACGAGAACGATACCGTCGCCGTCGATGAGATCAGGGTGGGGGACAACGACAACCTCGCGGCGCTCGTGGCATCGTCGCTGCAGGCCGCATGGCTCATCATTCTCTCCGACATCCCCGGCCTCTGCGACGCGGACCCTGAGAAGTGCAAGTCGGCGTCCGTGATCCCGGTTGTCGAGAAGATCACCCCGGCGATCCATGCGCTGGCCGGGGGTACTCACGGTGTCAGCGGCACCGGCGGCATGCGGACCAAGATCGAGGCGGCGGAGGTCGCGGTCAGTTCGGGGGTCACGATGGTGATCGCCGATGGGCGGCGGCCGAACGTGTTGGCGGATATCCTCGCCGGGAAGCAGGTCGGGACGAAGTTCCTTCCCGTGGCGGAGACCCTCCGGAGCCGCAAGCGCTGGATCGCGTTCGGCGCGGCTGCCAGGGGCAGCGTCACGGTGAACGATGGTGCGAAGGAGAAGATCTGCGAGGGCGGCAAGAGCCTGCTTGCGGCAGGGATCACGGATGTGTCCGGGAGCTTCTCCGGCGGTGATCTGGTTAAGGTTCTGGACCAGGCGGGAAACCAAATCGCCCGTGGACTCGTCAACTATAGTGCAAGCGAGATCGAGCGGATCAAAGGCAAGCGCAGCTCGGACATAGAGGGAATCCTCGGCTACAAGGACTTCGACGAAGTGATCCATCGCGACAACCTCGTACCGAGCGTCTAGAACGCATTTCAAGAGTGCTGCAGGAGGGGATTCCGATCCGCGAACCTGTGGCGTTGCGTGGGCATTCGCGGCTGGGAAGCCGCTCCTACATGGCGGTATTCGACTTGTGAAATGCGCTCAGGCCGTGTCGCCGGTCCGGGCATCGACAAGCGTATGACGAACGAAAATCGCATCGGCATAATGGGGGGAACGTTTGATCCCCTGCACATGGCTCATCTGGTCGCGGCTGAGGAGGCTCGCGCGGCGTTCGGCCTCGATCGGGTGATCTTCATGCCCGCGGGTGAGCCCCCTCACAAGGCCGACCATCCGACTTCGGAAGCTGAGCACCGATATGCTATGGCGCTGCTCGGAACCGCGGAAAACCCGTACTTCGAGGTATCCCGTCTCGAGATCGAGCGGCCCGGGCCGTCGTACTCCGTAGACACCATTCGCGCCCTTCGAGGTGCGATGGGCTCCGAGGTGGAAATATACTTCATAGCCGGCTCCGATGAGATTCTCGACATCGAGAGTTGGTACGAGGCTGAGTCGCTGCCTCGGTTGGCGCGGTTCGTGGCCGTTCCGAGGCCCGGCTTCGATCTGTCCGAGCTCGAACGCCTGCTCCCGGCGCAGTTCATGTCGAGCATCGAGGTTTTGTCGATGCGCGAGATAAACGTCTCGGCGACGGAAATCAGGCGTCGAGTCGCGACCGGCAAGTCCATCAGGTATCTGGTGCCGGGCAGTGTGGAAGCATACATCCGCAAGCACGGTTTGTACACCTTAGAAAACGGAACATGAGGAAAGGCATAGTCAGAATACTGTCCGACAACCGCGGCATGGGCCGTACGGGGATGATCATCCTGGTCGTAGTGAGCCTGCTGGCTGCGGGCGCACTCGGATCGTTCCTTGGGTATACTCTCTCGAAGACCGGCATGGACTTCGCCATCAGTGAGGTATTCGAGAAGCCGTTCAACGGAATGCCGGTGGTCCGCATCCTGATACTCGGCGAGGACAATACCGGAGTCAAGGAGGGCCGAGGGCTCTCGGACACGATCATCCTGGCTTCGTTCGATTTTGAGAAGAACCACGTCGCCGCGCTCTCGATCCCGAGAGACACCAGGGTCGATCTGAACGGCTACGGGCGGTACGCCAAGATCAACTCCGCCTATTCGCAGGGCGGCCCGACGGAGACGGCCCGCATCGTCGCCGAATTGACCGGCATCCGTCCGGACTTCTACGTCGTCACCAACATCGAAGGGTTCAAGAGCACCGTCGATGCGGTCGGCGGTGTCGAGATCGACGTCGAGAAGAACATGCGCTATACAGACCGGCGCGGCGGACTCTACATCAATCTCAAGAAGGGTCCCCAGTTGCTCGATGGCGAGAAAGCGATGCAGTACGTCCGCTTCCGCCACGATGCGATGGGCGATATCACCCGCATCCAGCGCCAGCAAAAGTTCCTGAAGGCTCTCGCGAAGAAGGCGCTCGAACCCGCCAATCTGCCGAAGCTGCCCGCGACCATCGACGCCGTGCTGAAGAACGTCAAGACTGATATGAGCCCTAAGGACATGCTCCATCTGGCGAAGTTCTCATCAGAGCTCGACTTCGCGAGCATCGAGATGGCCACCCTGCCGGGGACTCCGGACACCATCGGTGGGATAAGCTACTGGATCGCGGATATGAGTCAGGTCGGTCAGGTCGTTCAGGAGCTGTTCTTCCCGCCAAGCGCCGAGTTGCCGACCGTTCAGGTGCTCAATGGGAGCGGTATCGCGGGCGCCGCGGCGCATACGGCCGAGATGCTGAGGGAGAAGGGTTATGAGGTCAAGGCAATCGGCAACGCCGACAGGTCCGATTACGTCTCAAGCGAAGTAATAAGCCACCACAGTAGTGAGGACGGAGCACAGCAGATCGCCGCACTGGTGAGCGCTCAGGTGGTCAGACAGGAACAGGACGAAGCCGCCCCCGCCGACGTGACGCTGATCGTCGGCAAGGACTATGCGGCCACGATATCCGGCACGTAGCCGATCAACGGGAGAGAAACCATATGACATCCGAGGAGAAAGTCGGTCTGGTACTGGAGGCGATGGACGAGAAGAAGGCGGTCGATCCCGTCAGCATCGATGTCCGCGGCAGGACCATCATGACGGATTTCCTCGTCATAGCGAGCGGCAACTCGAACGTTCACATCCGGACGATCGCCGATGCCGTCATCGAGAAGTTCCGTAACAACGGCATCAAGAGCAAGCGCCTGGAGGGATATGAGAACGCCACCTGGGTGCTCCTCGACTACGGCGACGTCATCGTGCACGTGTTTGCGCCGGAGGAGAGGGAGTTCTACCGCCTGGAGGCCTACTGGAGCGGAGCCGAGAAGGGCAGCCCTCCGCCGATGTCTCCCGAGGAAGCAGGAGTCGCGTAGATGACGGAAGTTCCCGGATTCGATCGCGAGCGCGAACTCGAACGCCTGCTCGCGAAGGCCAACTTGCATCGCTTGAGGGGCCAACTCCTCGAGGCCGAAGACACGTGCCGGAAGGCGTTGGCGCTCAACCCCAAGGACGTAGTCATCCGCGAGATGCTCGGCGACGCCCTCCACGACTCGGGCAAGCTCGACGCCGCCCTGGCGGAGTACAAGATGGCACTCGAATATGCGCCCGGGAAGGACTCGCTCGAGAAGAAGTTCGCCAAGGTCACCCTGGAGATCGCCGAGCGGGAGCGGGAGAAAGCGATTGCCCAGGACATGCTGCTCAACCCCCACAAGTACGCGCCGAGGGAGCGCAGCCCGGTCGTCGCCTTCATCAGCGCGTTCGTTCCGGGTCTCGGCCAGTTCTACAACGGAGAGATGCTCAAGGCCGCCATCGTGTTCGGCTCGTTCCTGCTCTTCGTGTTGAGCTATGCGCTGCTGCAGAAGGGCTATCCTCCCGGCATCACCGATCTTCAGAGCTTCCTCTATGCCACGAACGGTGTCGTCCAGGTGACGGGCGTCATATTTGCCATCGTCTACATCTACAGCGTGATCGACGCCCCCGTCGCTGCCGGCAAGACCGTGAGGAAGCCCGCAGCGAATGAGCCGGAGCGACCAGCATGACCCGTCTGAGAATGCTCTTCGTCGGCATCACCGTCCTTCTCGCCTGCAGCGCGGCCCACACTGCGGAGGTAAAGCCCATGGTCGGAGTCTACTACTTCCCGGGATGGTATCGCGCTTTTCGGAACCCCGAGGGCGAGCCAAGCGAATGGCGGACTGCGATCATGAAAGCCGCCAGACCACGCGCCGTATGCGGCTTCTACAACGATGCGGATCCGCGCCTCTGGAGCTACTACATCCCCTGGATGTCCACCCACGGCATTGATTTCATCGCGTTCGACTGGTACTACAACGCCGGGCAGGAGTACCTCTACGAGTCGCTCGATCGCGGATTCCTCCAGGCGAAGAAGGCGGGCGACATCAAGTTCTGCATCCACTGGTGCAACCACGGCGGCGGATGGTGGCTCAAGCCGCTCGACCAGTCGAAGTCCGCGGTCCTTGAGATGACCGACCTCCTCTGCGCTCGCTACTTCCATCGGCCGAACTACCTTCGCATCGACGGACGGCCGGTATTTATGATCTACGACATCGACCAGTTCATGAGCTTCGGCGGCCGGGATGCCGCCAAAGACGCGCTCGCCGCGATGCGTCAGCGTGCGAAGGAGAAAGGCTTTCCCGGAGTCTACCTCGTGGCGGTCTATCCGAGCAATTCGCCGGAGTACATCGCCATGCTGAAGGACCTCGGTTTCGATGCCTTCACAGCCTACACCTACTGCTGGATGCGCCCGCCGAGCGTCACCTGGGACACCCCTGCCGTGCCGTATCCCGATCTCGCGGAGATGCTCGCCGACTGCCACTACCCGAGTCTCCGCCGTGCATCCGAGAAGGCAGGGCTTCCGTACTGGCCGGCGACGTTCCCCGGCTGGGACGACAGACCACGCGCCGGGGTTGAGAAGGCGTTCATGAACATCGGCTGCAACCCCGAATCGTTCGCCAGGATGCTCCGAGGCGCGATGGAGCAGGTGAACCCCGCTTCGCCGGTGATGATGGTCGAGGCATGGAACGAGTGGGGCGAGGGCGCGTGCATCGAGCCGTCGAAAGAGGATGGCTTCGGCTACCTCCGGGCGCTTGCGGATGTCCTCGGGAAGAAGTCGCCGAACGAGGCGCTCCCGAGCGCGGAGGAGATTGCGTCGTGGAGCGTGCTGACGCCCGATGAGCTGAAGGTGGCGGCCGAGAACGAATCGAAGCCGTGGCCGAGCAAGAAGCCGAAGTGGGCTCCGGTCGGCAAGAGCTTCGATGTCCCTGAAGTGAAGATGCCGTATGTCCTCGACTTCAGCAAGGGCGGGATCTCGCTCGACACCGTCGGCCTCGACGCCATCGCGGTGAAGGAGCGCACATCCGAGGGCACGTGGTTCGAGACGACCGGCAGCGACCCCAAGATCATGCTCCCGGAGACACGCATCCCGATGCATCAGATCAAGCGCATCACGATTGAGGGCAAGATGCTCGGCGGCGAGGACCAGGTGGACCGGCGCAGGCTGGAGGTCTTCTGGGCGACCGGTCTGATGCCCGAGCATTGTGCGTTCGCCTCCGCGGGTGTCGAGTGGCCGATGGACGGCGGCCCGTCGTTCGATGTCTCGGAGATCATCTGCTGGAAGAAGACGGGCACTCCGCTCCTCCGCCTGCGCATCGATCCGTGTCCCGGCGCCGGGATGCGCTTCCTCATCAAGCGCGTCGTGCTCTCCGGGGATTGAGATCATACCCACCGCATGGTATACTTGCGACGGAACGACAATCACCCGAGTGAGGCTTACCATGTCCAACGAGTTCAGTGCAGATGAGATCCTCGAGATCGCGCAGCAGATAGAGCGGAACGGCATAGAGTTCTACAGCGCTGCCACCGACTGCGTCGACAATCCACAGCAGAAGCAGCTTCTGACCGATCTTGCCAACTGGGAGGCATCTCACGTCGAGACCTTCACGAAGATGCGCGAGAGTCTGGCTCCCGGCGAGAAGCAGCCGACGGTCTTCGATCCTGACAACGAGATCGGCCTTTACCTCAAGGCGATGGCCGATCGGGTGGTCTTCAGTTCGCAGACGAAGCCCGATGAGATGCTCTGCCAGAACCCCACATATCGTCACATCCTGGAGGTTGCGCTCGACAGGGAGAAGGATGCGGTCGTCTTCTACACGAGCGTCAAGGGTCTGGTACCCGAACGGCTCGGCAGGGAGAAGATCGAGGATATCGTGCAGGAAGAGGTCTACCACGTAGCCCTCATCGAAAGACAACTCCGCGAACTCACAGACTAACGCCTGCGATCCAACGTTGTAATCCCAAGCATGCTACTGCGCAGCAAGCGCAGTTGTCTCGGGTGGGTTCCCCTGGACACAGGACCCCGTCAGTCCTGAGTAGCGAAGCGTATCGAAGGACGGTCGGGATTACTCAGCGCTGACGGTGCGAGGATTCCGATGAGCGATACGGAGGATGATCGATAGCTCTGTCGTCGACGCATCGCCGCGCCGCTCAAGAATGACATGTACCATGACGAGAGAGGGCTCAGATGATAACCGCCGACGCCGCCTGGATCTGGGACTCCGGGCCCCGGCAGCCTGTCAACAGCTACATGTACATCCGCCGGGAAGTGAACCTCCCCTCCGATCCGATGAAGGTGGTCGTTCACGTCTCCGCCGACAGTCGGTACAAGCTCTACATCAACGGGCGGATGGTCGGCCGAGGGCCGGTACGCTCTGATCCGCGCTGGCAGCACTACGACACCTACGACCTTACCAAGGACTTCCGCAAAGGACGCAACTCGATCGCCGCTCTGGTCCACCACTACGGCACGGACACGTTCACCTACCACCTCGGCCGCGGCGGGTTCATCTTCGACGGCAAGGTCTCCTATATCCAGCCACCCTCGTCTGAGACGAAGACCATGCGTATCCTGTCCGACGGCTCCTGGCGCGTGAAGCCCGCGGATGCCTGGTTCAGAGATATCCCGCGGATCTCCATCCAGCAGGAGTTCTACGAGGTCTACGACGCCAAGAAAGCGATCGCGGGCTGGACCGACGTCGGGTTCGACGACTCGAGGTGGGAGAAGGCGACCATCATCGGCAAGGCGGGCACGGCTCCGTGGCCGAACCTCACCGCGCGCCTGATCCCCTTCCTCTATGAGAAGGAGATCTACCCCGTGAGCGTCGTGGCGGTCGGCATCGCCGATCCCTCGGGCCTAGAGATTGCGGAGAACCACGTCGCGCCTCTGATGTCTCGCGAAGTGAAGACTCCTTCTCCTGAGCCGAACAAGCTTGCCGCGAACACGTCGGCGCTATTCCTGCGCCCCAACGTCGAGGACCTCTTTTTCGCCCAGCCGATCAATCCCCGTGGGCCGAAGGAATCGGAGGCCGGGAAGCAGTGGCGGGCCGCGAACAACGGCAAGGGCGTCTGCACAGTCTATCCGCTGCCTCCCGACCAGCGAGCGACGGGCAGAGCGGTCTATCTCGTGCTGGACTTCGGGCGCGAGGTCGCCGGCATGCCGAAGATCCGCGTCTCGACCAAGGGTACGGGGACGATCGACCTCGGTTACGGCGAGCTTCTCGAAGGCGGCAACGTGAACCCCCATCGCCACGGCGTCAACTACGCCGACCGCTACATCATGAAGCCCGGCGAGCAGGAATGGGAGGTCTTCGACCGGCGCGCATTCCGGTACATGCAGATCGACTTCCGCAACATCACCGAGCCGGTGACGGTCGAGTCGGTCAGCGTCAACTTCAACACCTATCCCGTCGAGTGGAAAGGTGAGTTCGCCTGTTCGGATACGCGTCTCAACGACATCTGGCGGATCGGCGCGTACACCGTCCAGCTCAACATGGAGGACGCCTACACCGACTGCCCGTGGAGGGAGCGCACACAGTGGTGGGGCGATGCGCGTATCGAGGCGATGAGCAACTACTACGCGTTCGGCGACCACAAGCTCATGCGACAGGGCATCATTCAGATCGGCCAGTCGCAGAACGAGGAAGGCCGGACCGCCTGCTTCTACCCCGGCGTGTTCAACTCCTACATCCCGTCGTTCTGCCTGATTTGGGTCGGCTCGATATGGGACTACTACACCTACACCGGCGACGCCGAGCTTGTGAAGGAGATGTACCCGAAGGTCGAGAAGCTGATCGGCTACTTCGAGAAGTTCCGGGACAAGAACGGACTGATCAGCAACGTCCCCGGCTGGATGTTCATCGAGTGGACTCAGCAGGAGTATGAGGGCACGGTCTCGGCACTGAACTGCTTCTACTACGAGACGCTCACTCACGCCTCGAACATGGCGCGCATAGCCGGGGACCCTGCAGGCGTCGAGAAGTATGCGGGGATGGCAGAGGTGCTGAAGTCCGCGATCAACACACGGCTCTACGATCCCGAGCGCGGCGCGTATCCCGAATACTGGTCCGAGGAGAAGCAGGCCTTCTCGCCGCGTACCAGCCAGATGGTGAATGGTCTCGTCGCGGCGTATGACATCGCTCCCGATGCACGCCGAAAGGACGTTCTTCGGTACTGCATGGACCCGGCGAAGAACGCAGTCCCCGCGGGCTCGTACTTCGCCTACTACTACCTCCAGGCGCTTCTGCACAACGGCTACATCCAGGAGTCGCTCGACTACATGCGGAAGAACTGGGGAGTGATGCTCGACTGGGGTGCGACGACCTTCTGGGAGCACTGGAACACCGGCAGCTCGCTCTGCCACGGCTGGGCTTCCGCACCGACGACGCATCTCCCGGCCTACATCCTTGGAGTTCGCCCCGCCGAGCCGGGGTTCAAACGCGCGACCATCGCTCCGAACATCGGCGACCTCCGATGGGCAAGGGGAACGGTCCCGACTCCGCTCGGCGATATCAAGACCGAGTGGAAGATCATCGGCAAGTCGTTCAGCATGACGGTTGCGATTCCCCAGGGCATGATCGCCGATGTCTCGCTCCCGGTGACGTCAGACGAGTCGAGCGTTCTCGTGAACGGCAAGGCGGCTCTCCCACCGGGTGTAACCGCCGGGCCGACCACGAGCGGCCGCGCACCGTTCGTCATCGAGAAAGCAGGAGAGTACACGTTTACCGTGTCGAAGCAAGTCCCATGAGTAACATCAGTTCCATTCGTCCCATCATCGATTCACACGTCCACATCCGCCATGTCGACCAGCGCGCCGGCATGGAACGCATCCGGGCCGCCCTCGGTATCGAGCGGATGAACATCGTCTGCATCTACAGCCGCGAGGTCATCAACCACAACCCCTCCGGCTTCGCCGCCAAGGTCGAGTACCCCGGCAACTTCTATGTCTTCGGCGGGCTCGATCACTCGGCCTACTGGAGCGACGGGAAGATCGAGACGCCGTCCCTCGTCGAGCAGGTCGATCGCTTGCTCGCAATCGGTTGCGACGGCATCAAGATGCTGGAGAACAAGCCGACACACCGCCGGATGGTGGATCTCCCCATCGACGGCCCGTACTTTGCGGAGTACTTCGAGCATGTGGAGGCGCTTGGTGTGCCGATCGTCTGGCACGTCAACGACCCGGAGGAGTTCTGGTTCCCGGAGCTTACGCCCGGTTGGGCGAAGTCGCGGGGATGGGGTTACGATCAGACATGGATTCCGAAGGAGCAGCTCTACTCCGAGGTCGGCAACGTCCTGGAGCGCCATCCGGATCTGAACATCGTCTTCGCGCACTTCTACTTCCTGTCCGCGGACCTGCCGCGCGCGTCCCGGCTGCTCGATCAATACCCGAACGTGAAGCTCGACGTCTGTCCGGGCATTGAGATGTTCTACAACATGTCGAGGAACCCGGATGCCGCCCGCGAGTTCTTCCTCAAGTACCAGGACCGCCTGATACTCGGCACGGATATCTGCAGCGACCACACCGACGACGAGGCCCGCAAGCGGCTCGGTGTCATCACGCGCTGGCTCTCGACATCCGACGAGTTCCGCGTTCCGGAGGGCGCGGACTTCGTGCTCGGTCCGCCCGAGGACGGGATCATGCGGGGGATCGCCCTCCCGACGGACGTGCTGAGCCGAATCTATCGCACCAATTTCGAGGGGTTGGTAGGGCCGCCGAACCTGATGGATCGTGAGCTTGCCTTCGAGGAGTCCATGCGCATTGCCCGCGAGGCATCGATCCTGAACGACGTCCCGATCGAATCAACCCAGGCATACACCGCCGCGCAGGCTTTGAACAAGGATTAGCAGGATGGACAGGATGCCGGAGAGCTTCGCGTATCGCTATGACAGCGCCGTCCGTAACCGCGAGGTCTCGCCCGAATTGCTCCCGCTGCTCAGAGAGCTGGACAACCGCATGGTTGACCGCCCTTGGAACTTCGTACTGTTGAAGCAGGCGCTGGTCGAGCTTCTGTCGTTTCTTGTGACGGCGGAAGGGCGCACGGACGCGAACTGCCGTGCAGCCGACCTGTTTGTCGATCTGAGCATGAGCGACAACGGATGGCCTCACTGGGGTGATCTGTCCCAGCCATTCGAATCGATCATCTTCGACATCGGTGGCCAGCTTCATGACACGTTCGGCGCTCCCGAGATCGCCGAGAGCTTCCAGTCGCTACCCGAACAGCTCTTGGAGCGCGCACAGAACCTGCAGATACCTGATGAATCATAGGAAGGAGACCTATGTTGAACACCACCGCTCTCATCGCCCTTGCCGCACTGACTCTGGCTGCCGGCGCTTCCGCCGAGGTCATTCACCTCGGCCAGCCGTGCCAGGCGCGGAACGTGCTTGCCGGACGCGTCGTTGTCGATCGTGCCACCGGCCGTGATATGCTCGTCCTCAGCAACATGAACGAGAACGCGGGCGCCGAACTGATCTTCATCGACCCCGAGACCAATTCCGCGAAGATCTACCGTGCCCCCGCCGGAGCCGGATCGTGGGCGCTGAACGAGGTTCCCGGCGACCGGCTGGTGGTCGGGACTTTCTACGACGGCAGGTTCATGGTATTCGACCTCAACAAGATGGAGTTCATCAAGGTTTCCGAGTTCCCTGGTGAGAGCTACATCTGGAACCTCGCGCTGGGAAGTGACGGGCGCGTCTACGGAGGCACCTACGGCGGCGGCAAGCTCGGCGCGCTCGATCTCGATACCTATGAAGTCGAGGACCTCGGCGCTCCCGCCGCTCCCAACATGTACCTGCGGTACGTCTCAGCTCTCCCGGACGGGCGCATCCTCTGCCAGTTCGGCCAGGAGAAGAATACGACGATGATCTTCGATCCGGCGAAGAAGGACTTCATCCCCGTGCCGAAGAGCATCGAGGGCGTGCTGAACGGCGTGTCGTGGCACGGCTACTTCCTCGCGGGCGGCAAGGCGTTCAAGGGCCGCACACTCTACGAGGTGCCCGCGCCGTTCCCGACGCCTCTTGCTGAGTACGGCGCATGGAACGTCGATTCATACGTGAGCACCGACGATCTGCTCGTCCTCTATCAGGGGAACCGTCGATACACCTACAAGTACGGCGACAAGGATCTGAAGCTCATCGCCGACATCAACCTTCGCGGGGGCCGAGTGCTCGCATACGATCGGCAGGGCAACCTGCTCGGTGTCCGGGGCCAGGACTACTTCGTCATGAAGCCGGGCGATACGAAGCTGAACCTCAGGCGCATCCCCGGCGAGTCCGCGCCGCGCCAATCGCACTTCCTGCGCGTCGATGAGAAGGGCCGCCTGTGGGGTGGACCGACCTTCGGCCAGACGCTCTGGTTCATGGACCCCGCCACGAAGAAGGTGACGAACACCAGCACTATCTGCGACGGCGGCGGGGAGGTCTATGACGTCGCCTTCCACGGCGGGAACGTCTATGCGGTTGCCTACGCCGGCGGTGATATCGTCCGCTACAACGCCGACAAGCCGTGGAACCAGTGGGACAACGAGAACCCGCGCGTCATAGCGCATCTCGCCGGCAAGGGATACATCCGTCCGATCGGCGGGACCGTCTGCGGCCCCGACGGGAAGCTCTACACCGGCTGGATGGCGAAGTACGGCGCCTACGGCGGCGCGATCTCGATAACCGATCCCGCCACGGAAAAGACCGACCTGATCGAGAACCCGCTCGGGCAGCAGGCGATGGCGGGGATCGCCGTCGACTCGAAGTATCTCTACATCGGTACGTCGCTCGCCGGGAACGGCCTCCCTCGTAAGAAGGACGAGTCCGCCGGTTTCGGTGTCATCGACCTCGCAACGAGGGAGATCGTCTACAAGGAGGTCTACGATGGTGCAACGTCCGTCCGCCCGCTCGGATGCAGCGATAGGCTGGGGCGCGTGGCGGTGACCGGCTCGGGCAAGGTGCGCATCTTCGACTCCGCGAGCCTCAAGTGGGTCGAAGGCATCCCCGATGACATCCCGGTGCAGACCTGCCACTCGATCGCGTCCGCTCCCGATGGTCGGCTGATCTACGCGAACGAGAACTCGATTATCGCCCTCGACCTGGCGACCGGCAAGTGGGAGCGAGTGGCCGAAGCGCCCGGAAAGGTGGAAAACGTCGCTCTCGGGCCCGACGGCACGGTCTACTTCACCAGCGGCGTGGATGTCTACGCGGTGAAGCGGTGACGATCGCCGGTGCGCTCGGTTTGACACTGATGGGCTTGAAGTGCTATAATCCCACATCAATCAAGCTTCGGTCGGGTTGCCTGGCATGGGTGCTTGATCGACCGGGAGCCGGGAAGTGAGTCTGTCGGAGAACCTGAAACTGCTTGAGCATCGCCCGAGCCTCCTTATCGTTCTTTCCGGCCCGTCGGGCGTCGGCAAGGATACGCTGCTGGACCGGCTCACTCGTGTCTGCCCGAGCATCCATCGATCGGTCACGTTCACGACTCGCGACCCCAGACCCGGAGAGCGGCCGGGAGTCGACTACAACTTCGTCTCCACCGAAGACTTCCGCAGGATGATCGATCGTGGTGACTTCCTCGAGTACGCGCAGGTTCACGGCAACCTCTACGGTTCCTCTCTGCGCCAGGTCCAGGAGATGCGTGAGGAGGGCAAGGATGTCGTGCTGAAGATCGACGTCCAGGGTGGTCTGCTGGTGAAACAGAAGGTCACCGACGCGGTGATGATCTTCGTCGGTCCGCCCTCGCTGGAGGAACTAGAGCATCGTCTGCGCGGACGGTATACGGACACCGAGGCGGCGATCACCAAGCGTCTTCAGGATGCGCGGAAGGAGATCGAGCAGATCCCGAAGTATGATTACCTTGTCATCAACGACGAGATCGATGCGGCGGTGAATAAGCTGCACGCCATCGTCGTCGCTGAGCGGTCGAGGATAAGGAGTAAGGAGTAAGGAGCAAGGTGAAACCCGCTCCGGATGACTCCTTACCCATTACTGGTTACTCAAGCGCATTTCTCGTGTCGAATTCCGCCTCTTAGGAGGGGATTCCAATCCCCGAATTCGTGGCGCTACGTGGGCATTCGCGGCTGGGAAGCCGCTGCTGCAACGCTTTTGATATACGCTCTCAATACCCATTATGACCACTGACATACTAAGCGGAAAAACGATTGTCCTCGGAGTCACGGGCGGCATCGCGGTATACAAGGCCGCCGACATCTGCAGCACGCTCGTCAAGCGCGGAGCCGATGTGCACGTGATCATGACGGAGCACGCGCAGTGGTTCGTCGGCCCGGGCACGTTCAGGGCGCTGACCAACAACCCCGTGATCACCGGCCTCTTCGACGAGCCCAAGGAATACGAGATCAAGCACGTCTCACTCTCCGAGAGAGCCGATGTGATGTTGATCGCTCCGGCGACCGCCAACATCATCGGCAAGATCGCATCCGGCATCGCCGACGATATGCTCTCCACGACTGTGATGGCGGCGACATGCCCCGTCATCCTAGCTCCGGCGATGAACTGCCGGATGTGGGGGAACCGCATCGTCGAGTCCAACGTAGATTCCCTTAGGTCACTCGGCTATCGGTTCGTCGGTCCCGAGAAGGGACACCTGGCGTGCGGGGAGGTCGGCGTCGGACGGCTCGCCGCCACGGAGGACATCGTGGCGGAGGTCGTGCGTGCCCTCGAGCGGAAACAGGATCTGGCAGGCGTGTCGATCCTGGTGACCGCCGGACCGACGCAGGAGCCTATCGATCCCGTGCGGTACATCTGCAATCGCTCGTCGGGCAAGATGGGATATGCCATCGCACAGGCGGCGTCCGAGCGCGGGGCAGAGGTGACGCTGGTCACAGGGCCGACGTCGCTCCCTGTGCCGGCGGGCGTCAACGTAGTCCCGGTGAGGACGGCGGCGGAGATGCTGAACTCGGTGATGGTCCACCTCCCTGATGCGCAGGTCGTGATCGGCGCGGCGGCGGTCGCGGACTACACGCCCAAGTCGCCGGTGGACAGCAAGATCAAGAAGCAGGCCGGGGAGATGACCGTGGAGCTGGTACCGACGGTAGATATCGTCTCCGAAGTCGGCAAACAAAAAGACGGTAAGATACTGGTCGCATTCGCGGCGGAGACCGATGATCTTATCGAGAACGCGCGGAAGAAGCTCTCCTCGAAGAACGCCGATCTCATCGTGGCAAACGATGTCCGGCGCTCCGACATAGGCTTCGGCGCCGATGAGAATCAGGTAACGATCATCGGCAAGGAGAGCCAGGAGGAGCTTCCGAAGCTTCCGAAGTCTGCTGTGGCGGACAGGATTCTTGATTGCGTTAGGGAAGCGCTGGGGAAGTCCAGCGCGTCATAACAGCGTCCTGCGCGAGAGCAGGCGGTTTGGAGGATTGGGTTGAACAAGAACAGGTATATGTTTACATCCGAGTCCGTCACAGAGGGGCATCCGGACAAGCTGGCCGACCAGATATCCGATGCCGTTCTGGATGCGATCCTCGAACAGGATCCGATGGGCCGCGTCGCATGCGAGACGCTCGTGACTACCGGGCTGGCACTGGTGGCCGGCGAGATCACGACGAACACCTACGTCGAGATCCCGGCAGTCGTCCGCAAGACAGTCGAGGAAGTCGGCTACACGCGTGCGAAGTACGGCTTTGACTACGACACGATCGGCGTCATGACTGCGATCCAGGCTCAGTCGCCCGACATCGCGATGGGCGTCGATACCGGCGGTGCGGGAGACCAGGGCATGATGTTCGGCTTCGCGTGCAACGAGACTCCCGAGCTGATGCCGATGCCGATCATGCTGGCTCACAAGCTTGCCCGGCAGTTGGCCGCCGTCCGCAAGAACGGCACGCTGAACTACCTGCGTCCCGACGGCAAGAGCCAGGTCACCGTGGAGTACGACGGCTACACGCCGGTCCGCATCGATAAGGTGCTCATCGCCGCGCAGCATCAGCCTACCGTGCCTCAGACCACCATTTTCGAGGACGTGGTCGAGCGCGTGATCAAGCCTACGCTGCCCGCCGAGATGCTCGATGCGAACACCAAGTATCTCGTCAATCCGACCGGAAGCTTTGCGATCGGCGGGCCGAAGGGCGACACCGGTCTCACCGGCCGGAAGATCATCGTAGACACCTACGGCGGCATGGCCCGTCACGGCGGCGGCGCATTCAGCGGCAAGGATCCCACGAAGGTCGATCGCTCGGCCGCATACATGATGCGCTACATTGCGAAGAACGTGGTGGCTGCCGGTCTGGCTGATCGGTGTGAGCTTCAGATCGCATACGCCATCGGCGAGAAGCAGCCGCTCTCGATCAACGTGGCAACATTCGGCACCGGCAAGGTCTCCGACGAGAAGATCGCTGACCTGGTCACCAAGTACTTCGACCTGACTCCCGGCGAGATCATTCGGAAGCTCGATCTCCGCAAGCCGATCTACCGAGGCACGGCGGCTTATGGCCACTTCGGCCGCACCGACCTGAACGTGCCGTGGGAAGAGACCGATATGGCCGAGATCCTGCGGAAAGAGGCGGGGCTGTAGTTGTATGCTAATGTAGTCGTAGACGCGGAAGCACCAGGGCTGAGTCAGCCCTACACTTACCGCGTTCCCGACGAACTTGCGGACTCAGTAGGCGAGGGGACGTGCGTGGCCGTTCCCTTCGCCGGCCGCGAGTTGATAGGTTACGTCATAGAGCTTACGCAGACTCCGCCGCCGGGCGTGGAGATCAAAGACATCCTGGCGGCGGTCCCCGATGCCTGCACCCTCAGCCGCCCACTCATCAGCCTCGCAGAGTGGATGTCGGCAGAGTACATCGCCTCCCTGGGACACTCCATCCGCGCCATCGTTCCCGAAGTCATGAGCGCCTCCGTCGCCACGACGGTCAGGCTCATCAGCATCGACAACGTCTCCTCGGCATCGCCGAATCAGAAGAAGCTCGTGGAGTCGCTTGTGTCCCTCGGCGGCGAGGCCGATCCCGATGTCCTGAAGGCAAAGTCGAAGCTGCGTGGCTTCGGAACGGTCCTCCGCCAACTGCGAGATCGCGGAGTGGTCGAGGTTCTGCGTATCCTGGAGCTGCCGAAGGCCAAGCCGATGAGCGCGCTTGCTCTCCGAATCACCGACGACCTGGACGAGCTTCCGCTGGACGAGATCGAGTCCCGTGCCCCGAAGCAGGCGGCGATCCTCAAGGAGCTACGCGATGCGGGCGATCCGGTCCGCCAGGCTGAGATCCTCCGTCGGACCGGCAGTTCGTCGAGCCCGGTCAAGGCGCTGATAGAGAAAGGGCTCGCGGAGAAGACGAGGGTATGGGTGCGGCGCGATCCGTTCAAGATCGAGGGCGTGGTGCGTTCGGAGCCACGGACTCCCACTAGGGAGCAGGCCGACGCGATCACCATGATCCGCGAGGGACTCGACGCGGACACTCCGCAGACGACGCTTCTCTATGGCGTGACGGGCAGCGGAAAGACCGAGGTCTACCTCCAGTCGATCGCCGATGTCCTGGAGCGGGGGAAGACCTGCATCAATCTGGTGCCGGAGATATCGCTCACGACTCACCTCTTGGAGGCCTACAAGTCGCGCTTCGGCGACCAGGTGGCGGTCCTGCACAGCAGGCTCTCGGTCGGTGAGCGGCACGACGAGTGGCGGAGGATCGAGAGCGGCGAGGCGAAGATCGTCCTCGGCGCGCGGTCCGCCGTCTTCGCCCCTGTGAGCAACCTCGGGCTGGTCGTCGTCGACGAGGAGCACGAGCCGTCGTACAAGCAGGACCACTCCCCTCGGTACAGCGCCCGTGCCGCCGCCGAGGAACGCGCCCGGGAGGCCGAGGCGTCGGTGGTACTCGGGAGCGCGACTCCCTCGATCGAGAGCTTCTACCGCGCATCGTCGGGAGAGATCAGTCTCGCGGTGCTCGGCAGGCGTATCGAGGACAGGCCGCTCCCGGAGGTCAGCATTGTCGATCAGCGTGAGGAGTTCGAGGCGGGCCGTAAGAGCATCTTCAGCGAACTCCTGCGCGAGAAGATGACCGAGCGCCTGAGTCGTGGTGAGCAGGTGATCCTTTTTGTGAACCGCAGGGGATATGCGTCGTTCATCCTCTGCCGTGGGTGTGGATACACCCCTCGCTGCGCCCACTGCGACGTCTCACTGACCTACCACGCGGCGCGGAAGATACTGAAATGCCACCACTGCAACGATGAGCAGCCCGCTCCGACAACCTGCCCGCAGTGCGACGGCATCCACGTCCGGCAGTTCGGGCTCGGCACGGAGCGCGTCGAGGAGGAAGTGCGGAAGGTCTTCCCGGATGCATCGGTGCTCCGCATGGACAGCGACACGACGACGCGCAAGAACGCCTACCAGCAGATGCTCAATGCGTTTCGCGAGGGCAGGGCGAACGTGCTCGTCGGCACTCAGATGATCGCCAAGGGACTCGATTTCCACAACGTGACGCTCGTCGGCGTGGTGAGCGCGGACACGATGCTCCACATCCCCGATTTCCGCTCGGCCGAGCGCACGTTCCAACTGCTCACGCAGGTCAGCGGACGGGCCGGGCGCGGCGAACTGCCGGGAGAGGTCGTCGTCCAGTCGTTTTCGCCGGAACACTATGCGGTTCGCGCCGCCGCGCGCCAGGACTACTTAGGCTTCTACGGCCAGGAGATCGTTTGCCGCCGCGAGCTCGGATACCCGCCGTTCTCGCGTCTGGTGAACATCACGGCCGGCGATCCTATCGGCGATGCGGCCAGGGAGCGCCTGGACATCCTGGCCGATCTGCTGCGCGACTCCGTGCCTGAGGGTGTCGATGTCCTGGGCCCGTCGCCGGCCCCTCTTGCCAAGCTTAGAGGTCTGTATCGGTACCATCTCGTCGTTCGCGACAGGGGTGGGTCAGGCATACGGGCGATTGTCAGCAGTGTGATCGAACGGAGCGGCGTTGGGGGAGCAGGTCTGTCCCTCGACGTTGACCCGATCACGATGTTATAATACGTTCGAAATCTGGGAAAAGCTGAGTAACGGAGCGGCTTTGATGCCGCCGCACCGCATGAGGGATTCCAATGGCTGTTCGCGATGTAGTTAAGTACCCCGACCCTATACTGAGGCAGCAGGCGAAGTCCGTGCCCAAGGTAGATAGCTCGCTCAAGACGTTGATCAGCGACATGACGGCTACCATGAAGGCCGAGCACGGCGCCGGATTGGCTGCCAACCAGGTCGGCGTGCTCCAGAAGATTCTCGTCTACGATGACGGCAGTGGGCCCGGGATACTGATCAACCCGAAGATCATCAGCGCCGAGGGAGAGCAGATCGGTCCCGAGGGATGCCTGAGCATCCCCGGGTTGCAGGGCGAGGTCAAGAGAGCTCAGACGGTCGTCGTGAAGGGCATGGATGCGACGGGGAAGTCGGTCAAGATCAAGGCCGAGGGATTCCTCGCGCGCATCTTCCAGCACGAAATTGACCACCTCGAGGGCAAGCTCTTCATAGACCGCGTCGAGCCGGATACTCTGGAGTACGTGACCAACAACGAGCCAGAGGAGTAGCTGATGCGCATCCTCTTCATGGGGACTGGACAGTTCGGCGTGCCGACGCTGAAGTCGCTGCTTGGCTCACGGCATGAGGTCATCGGCGTCGTCACTCAGCCCGATCGGCCGAAAGGGCGAGGGCGTGAGATGCATGTTTCGCGGATCAAGCAGATCGCGCTCGATTCGGGCATACCGGTCTACCAGCCGGAGAAGGTCAGGGCCGAGGAGTTCGTGCAGCAGGTCCGGGAGATGTCGCCGGATGCGTTCGTCGTGGTAGCGTTCGGACAGATCATCCCAAAGTCGCTGCTCGACATTCCGAGGTACGGCAGCGTCAATGTGCACGCGTCGCTCCTGCCGAAGTACCGCGGGGCCGCGCCGATCCACTACGCGCTCTTCCACGGCGAGACCAGGACCGGCGTCACTACGATGTTGATGGACCCCGGCCTAGATACCGGTCCGATGCTCCTCCAGGAGGAGTTGGAGATACTGCCCGAGGACAACACGGGCACGCTCGAGGCGCGTCTGGCGGAGATCGGAGCGCCCCTGCTTCTGAGGACGCTCGACGGTCTGGAGGACGGCAGCATCACGCCGACTCCGCAGGACGATTCCCTGGCCTCGTACGCGCCGTCGATCAAGAAGGATGACTGCCGGATCCAATGGAACATCCCGGCGGACGACATCGTCAACCGCGTGCGGGGATGCTCTCCGCGCCCCGGCGCCTTCACGTTCCACGAGGGCACGGCCCTCAAAGTCTGGCAGTGTTCCGCCGCTATGGCGGACGGCCGATACTCGCCGGGAGAGGTTGTGAGTGTCGGTGGTCCGGGGATACTCGTAGCCGCGGGGGAGGGCGCCGTGCTGCTCACCGAGGTCCAGCCGGAGTGTCGGAAACGCATGGGCGCGGCGGAGTTTGCGCGCGGTTCCAGGATCGCGCCGGGAGCGATCTTCGGCACTCCGCCCGCTTGATGTCGATCGGGAAAAGTGATATACTTGGGCAAGCCCTTCGTGGAGAAGGCCTACTCCTGCCGGCGCAGTGCGCCCACGGCGAATGTCTCGCCGTGACCGTGCAATACTGTTTATTCATCATTTCTCTACACGCGCCAGCGTTCTGCACAGTTGGATGGGCAGTCCGACTCTGCATCGCACCAGCGTCGAGGGTAAGGAGATGGGCGAGATCGAAGAGCACCTCCACAGGGGCATTGCGCTAAAGACCGAGGGTCGTTACGACGAGGCAAAGGCTGAACTCCTGGCAGTGGTCTGTGCGGATTGCGCTCATGCCGAGGCTCACAGACAACTGGGGCTTGTCTACGGCTTCTCGGGTCTATTCGATGAGTCGATCGAGGAACTCCGGAAGGCCGTTGAGTTGGATCCGGAGAATACTGACGCGCGTAACGACCTGGCGCTCACCTACTGCATGCTCGGCATGATGGATGAGGCCAAGTCGGAGTTCGAGGCTGTCCTGAGCCGCGAACCCTCGAACGAGACGGCTTTGAAGAACATGGTCTACTTCTGATTACATCCGGAGCTGCCAGCTTTTGAACTCCACCGATACCGTCAATATCACCGTCTACCCCTCCGGCAAATCGCTATCCGTAGACAGGGGCACATTCCTTCGCCAGGCGCTCGAGACGCTCGACGTTCGCCTGGCGTTTCCGTGCGGGTCGAAGGGTCGTTGCGGCAAGTGCAAAGTGCGCTTCGAGAAGGGCGCGCCCGCTGCCTCGCCCAACGAGATCGCCAAGCTCACCGAGGCGGAGATTGCCCACGGATACCGCCTGGGATGCCAGACCGTCCTGACGCACGATTGCGCGCTCCATCTTCCCGACACCGAGAATCTCTCGTCGGCGAAGATACTGATGACGGGTGCGAGTCGTGATGTCTCACTGTCTCCCGCCGTCGCCAAACGCCACGTGACCGTCACTGAGCCGTCGGTGACCGATCTGCGATCCGATCTGGCGAGGATGATGGATGCCCTGGGGTGTGACGGGGACTGCTCGCTGCCGTTGAGCCTGATCCGTCGGGTCGGACGAGACCTTCGACGCGCGGCCTTCAACTTCACCGGCGTGTTCTCGTCCGGTCGGCTGATCGGGATCGAAGCCGGCGACACCACCGCAGCCGCTTACGGTGCCGCCTTCGATATCGGTACGACGACGATCGCCGGGTATCTGATCGATCTCACCACCGGCCGCCAGGTATCGGTTGCCTCGGCCATGAATCCCCAGGCGCGGATAGGCGATGACGTCATCAGCCGCATCAACTACACCATGCAGGAGCGCAAGGGGCTCGAGCGCCTGCAGAAGGGCATCACTGTCGAGATGAACCGCATGGTGGATGCTCTCCTGAGGAGCGCCGGTGCGAAGAGAGACTCGCTGTACGAGATCACCGTCGTCGGCAACACGTGCATGAGCCATCTCTTCCTCGGAGTAGATCCCCGGCACCTCGCCGTCTCGCCATATGTTCCCACCGTCAGCCGTAGTCTCTACCTCGACGCCCGAGACCTCGGGCTGCGGGTCAGCCGGTTCGGAAAAGTCCACGTGCTGCCGAACATCGCCGGTTTTGTCGGGGCGGACACGGTCGGAGTCGTGCTGGCGACCGGTCTTCATCACTCCGAGAAACCTGTCTTGGCGGTAGATATTGGCACAAACGGTGAAATTGTGCTAGGATGGAAAAACCGCATGCTGGCATGCTCGACTGCGGCAGGTCCGGCGTTCGAGGGTGCTCACATCAAGCACGGCATGAGAGCCGCTCCGGGCGCGATCGACTCGGTGTGGATCGAGGATGGAACCATCCGGTACAGCACGGTCGGCGATGCCCCTGCGCGGGGAATATGCGGCTCGGGTCTGCTAGATGCGATTGTCTGCATGTGCCAGGCAGGAATAATCGAGTCGAGTGGGCGAATAGTAGACGCGGAAGAGGTGCCTGCCTGTTCGGAGGGTCTGCGTGACCGGATCACCGAGGGTGAGCGCGGCAACGACTTCGTACTTGTCCCTGCCGGCGAGTCCGGGATCGGAGAGCCGGTCTTGGTCACCCAGCGGGATGTCCGCGAGGTGCAGTTGGCGAAGGGTGCGATTGCGACGGGCATCCGAACGCTGATGGAGCACGCGGACGTCTCGGAAGACGATCTGGACTGCGTAGTCCTGGCAGGCGCGTTCGGCAACTACATGCGCAAGGAAAGCGCGGTTGCCGCCGGGTTGATCCCCGGAGTGCCGTTGGACAAGATCCGTTCGGTCGGAAACGCGGCGGGGGAAGGCGCAAAGCTTGCCCTCGTCTCGATAGATATGCGTCGGGAGGCCGATGAGATCGCGCGGTCGGTGGAATACATAGAGCTGACCACGCATCCCGGCTTCCAGGACAGGTTTTCAGAGGAACTCATGTTCGGCTGCGCGGCCGATGCGTGAGACCTGAATGCGCAAGGAAGAACACAAATAGGGGGTATTTGAATGTTCAACTATGACGAGCTGACCAGCGCCCTTATCAGCGGGAAGGCTCCGGTAGTCAAGGAGTTGACCGAGAAGGCGCTGAGCGAGGGTGAGAGCCCGCAGGACGTTCTCACCAAGGGTCTCGTTGCAGGAATGAACGTTGTTGGCCAGCGGTTCAAGAACAACGAGTTCTACGTTCCCGAGGTACTGATCGCGGCTCGAGCCATGAAGAACGGCATGGAGGTCCTCCGGCCGAAGCTGGTAGAGACCGGCGTTGAGCCCGTTGCCAAGGTTGCGATCGGTACGGTCCGCGGCGACCTGCACGACATCGGCAAGAACCTGGTTGCCATGATGATGGAAGGCGCCGGATTCGAGATCATAGACCTGGGTGTGGACGTCAAGCCCGAGCAGTTCGTGGAAGCCGTCAACAACGGCGCAGGCCTCGTCTGCCTGTCAGCCCTCCTGACCACCACGATGCCTGCGATGGGTGAGACCATCAACGCTCTCAAGGCTGCCGGCGCTCGTGACAACTGCAAGGTCATGATCGGCGGCGCGCCGGTCACGCAGAACTACGCCGATGAGATCGGTGCGGACGGCTATGCTCCCGATGCCGCCAGCGCAGTTGACTCGGCCAAGAAGCTGCTCAACGTAGCTTAGGCATCGTAACATAGGTGATTCGAGCCCTGGGACCGGGCGTGTATGCGACCGGAGGTGTTCTTGCGCCTCCGGCCGGTTCACGTTCAGCAGTCCGGGGCTTCTCTTTTATGGAGGTGCGCGGTGGCAAAACCATCACTCGTCCCGATACTGATGATCCTCGTCAACGTAGCGCTCGGCTCCCTCGGCCAGATCTCGCTCAAGCACGGCCTGAACTCGATCGGCGGTATCAGCGGAGGGCCCGGAGCGCTCGGACTGGTCTCCGGGGCACTAAAGGCCATATTCACCCCGTATGTATTCCTGGGATTCGCACTTTACGGCATCAGCGCGATCCTGTGGCTGAACATTCTCAGCCAGGTGCGACTGAGCATAGCGTATCCGATGATCAGCCTCAGTTACGTCGTGGTGGTGATCCTGTCGTCCGTGCTCCTCAGAGAGAGAATCAGCCCGATAACGGTCGGCGGCCTCCTGCTGATCTGCATAGGGGTGAGTCTGATCGGCTTCGGATACAGCACCAATCGGTAGGTGACGATGGCCCGACGGGCGATACCGTTCCTCATATTTCTGGTCCTTGCCGGGATCCTGCTCTGGCCGCTTGCGGCGGGCAAGGTCCTGCTTCCCGCTTCCATGCTGGGGCATATGGCTCCGTGGGAGTGTGGGGGCGACTCCGGCAGCCGTGAGGCGCATTGGAATGCGCTGACGTGGGACAGCATCGCCTACTTCTATCCGGCACGCCACCTGCTCGGTAAGGCTCTCCGTTCCGGCGAACTCCCGCTGTGGAACCCCCACCAGATGTGCGGCATGCCGTTCCTCGCCAGTCCGCAGTCGGCCGTGCTGTACCCTCCGAACTGGCTTTTCGCCGTCCTGCCCACGGACCTGACGTTCGGCCTGCTCGCGTTTCTGCACCTCTTCGCGGCCGGATCGTTCACGCATCTATTCCTGCGCAAGCTCGGCTTGGGCGCGTCCGCATCCACGTTCGGCGGCGTCGCGTTCATGCTCAGCGGATGGTCGATCACCTGGTTGCATCTTCCGGTCTTCCTTGGGAGCGGAATCTGGCTGCCTCTGACGCTCTACCTGGTCACCGTCTCCTGGGAGCGCCGGTCCGCTTTGCATGCCGCACTCGCGGGAGCCACGATCGCACTCTCGCTTTTCGGAGGGCATCCACAGATCGGGGCATACCTGCTGATGGCGACCGCGCTCTACTGGATATACCTGGCCGTCACTGATCGCAAGAGCGTAGTGCGTGCCGTCGGTCTGGCGTTAGTCACGTTCGCCGTCGGATTCACGCTCGCCGCCCCGCAGCTTCTGCCGACGATGGAGTTGGCCTCCCTGTCGCACAGGGGAGGGTCCGTGCCGACCATCGAGGGATATCGGGCCTACAACTCCCTCGCGATGCCGGCGAGGGCCCTCATCGGTTGCCTTATGCCGGATTTCTTCGGCAATCCGACTAAGGGCAGCTTCTGGGGCTCCGGCGAGTACGCTGAGTTCTCAGGGTACGTCGGATTGTTGCCTCTGCTCCTCCTGCCGTTCGCGTTCGTGGGGTGGGGTCGTCGGAATGCCGCCTTCTTCGCCTTCATCGCCGTCCTCGCGCTCCTGATGGCGACGGGTACAGGCGTCAACCGCCTCCCGTACTTCGGCGTGCCGGGCTTCTCGAACTCAGGCTCACCCGCGCGAGTACTCTATCTGTACACGTTTGCCGTCGTCGTGCTCGGCTCGATCGGGCTGGACCGTCTGCTTGCGTTGGGCAGGCATCACATCGGCATCTGCCTTGGATCGGCTGCGGGACTGACGGCCGTCGGTGCTGCGCTGTTTCTCGTGAACGCCGAATTCGTCGGAGAGATCACGGATATCTCCGCGCTGGACCTGTTGGCATCGATCTACTGGCCGCTGTTGACCGCGCTGGCGTTCCTGATGGTTGGCGCGGTCGGCATGATGCTTGCTCGGCACAGCCCGCAAGTCGCGGGAGCCGTCCTGATCGGGCTGCTGGCGGTCGATCTGCTCGTGTTCGGCAGCGGCTACAACCACTTCTCATCCCGACGAGAGGTCTATCCGGTTGTGAAGGAGATCGAGCGGCTCAAGGCATGTGACCTCGGACGGGTAGCGCCGCTGAACGACCAGTGGCGGCTGCGGTCGTTCCCCAAGGCCGTCCTGCCACCGAACGCGGCAACGGTGTACGGGCTCTTCGACGTCCAGGGCTACGACTCACTCTATCCGGTGCGGTACAAACGTCTTCTCGATGCCGCCGCGGGTCGCGACTCAGCTCCTCCCGAGAACGGGAATATGGTCTTTGCCCGCAATCCGGATTCGCCGATATGGGACCTGCTCGGTGTTCGGTATTTTATCTCGCGCGCGACGGAAGGCCGCGCGCTACTCTCGAACAAGCCGACCTTCCGAAGGGCTTTCGTCGTTCACAAGACGCGCCGCGCGTCTGATGAAGAGATGCTTCGACTGCTGACGAGCGGAGACTTCGAGCCTAGTACGGTGGCATTGGTAGGCAATGATCTGCATCTCGACGGAAACGGAGTAGGCGCCCATGCTGAGATCACCGACTACGGCCTGAATGCGGTCGTGGTTGAGGTGCATGGCGCTGAGTTGCCGGGCCTCTTGGTCCTGCCGGACCAGTATTACCCGGGCTGGACTGCGCGCGTGAACGGGAAACCGATGCCGGTCCACGAGGTTGATTACTGCCTGCGCGGGGTCGAGGTGCCGAAGGGGCGCTCCACGGTGCGCTTCTCCTTCGAGCCTCAATCCTTCCGGAATGGACTATACCTGGCGGGGCTCGGCGGACTCCTGCTGCTCGGTCTGGCGGCGCACGATTTCCGCAGACGAGGAGGCAGGCCATGAGGCGCGGCGTGGAGTGGAGATGGGTGTCGCTGGTCTCGCTCGGGATCGTCCTCCTTGCGAGCATTCCGTATCTGTTCGGATACGCGATTGCGCCGACGGAGCATGAGTTCATCGGCCTGACACGCAACGTCGATGATGCTCTGGTCTACCTGTCATGGATGCGTCAGGCGGCCGACGGTCACTTCTTCACGCGGAATCTGTTCACCTCGGAGCCGCAGGTCGGGCACGGCGTCAACCTGCTGTTCTATGGGCTGGGCCGGTTCGCAGGGACAACTCATCTGCCGCTGATCGTCGTCTTTCACGCAGCCAGACTGATCTTCGGCGCCGGTCTTCTGATGCTCGTGTACGCATTCTCGCGGCTCTGGATCGCCGACATCCGCGGGAGGCGTCTCGTCCTGCTCGTGACGGGGTTCTCAGCCGGGCTCGGATGGCTGATCCCCGTGGGCGAAGGGTTCGACCGGTCGGTCGATCTCTGGCAGCCGGAAGCGATCACCTTCCTGAGCATCTATCTGAGCCCGCTGTTCAGTTTCTCACTGATCCTGATGCTCGGCAGCCTCTATCTGCTGCAGGTTCACGGCGCGACGGGACGGACGCGGTATGCGGTATGCGCCGGGCTGCTCCTCCTGATCCTGGGGAACGTGCACAGCTACGACGTCATACCGATCGGCATGACGTGGGCGCTCTGCGCGCTGGCGAGTCTCCTTCGCAGACCGAGGAACGCGCGGCCGCTCGTCGGAGGGCTGATCGCGGCGGTCATCGGTATGCCGTCGGCCGCATACCAGGCGTACATCTACCTCCACGAGCCGGTCTTCCGCCTCAGAGCGGACGTGCCGACGCTGTCGCCGTCGATCGTCTTCTACCTGTTGGGTTTCGGTCTGCTGATCCCTCTGGCCGCGCTGGGCGTGAGACGTCTCATGTCGAACAGAGCCGACTACGGGCTGCTGGCATGCTGGGTGATCATGGCCGTCGCGGCGGCGTACCTGCCGATCTCGTTCCAGCGGAAGCTCGTGATGGGCGCGCACATCCCGTTGAGCATCCTTGCCGGCATGGGATTGGCCGCCGTGACCGAGGGGCTGCGGGGCAGGGCGGCGGTGACGGCTGCAGCCCTGGTCATCCTGGTTCCGTCGAATGTCGTGTTTCTGGCGCAGGATATGGCTCGCGTCATCGCAAATGAGCCACACACCACCGCCCATGCGCCGTTCGTATCGAAAGACGAACTGGCCGCGCTTGATTACCTCCGTCGTCACTCGAGGCCGGGGGACATCGTCCTCGCCCAGCCGCCGTTCGCATCGCTCGTGCCTGCGTTCACCGGCAGGACGGTATACTGCGGGCACTGGGGCGAGACGGCCCGGTTCGAGGAGAAGCTCCGGCAGGTGCTGACCTTCTTCGCTGAGCCCGATGAGGTCGAACACCATATGGATTTCGTGCGCAGACATGGTATAGTGTATGTAGCTGATTACCACCAGCTTCCGCGAGACCATCCGGCGATGGCTCGGGTCGTCGAAACCGGAGACATCGCCATCTTTCAGGTGCGCTAGCCGGACCATTTCGGTAGTTGCAAAGCCGAGCGGTATGTGGTATCGTACAGCCTGATACTTTCCAATGTGAGCGAAGACATCATGCCCAAGTCAAAGAAGATGACGAAGCGAGAAGGTTACATGACGACGCTCAGATGGGTTGTGCTCCTGTTCGCCGGGATCATCATCGGCGGCGCTACGGTGGCGCTTGAGCGGCGCTTCAACCTGGAGCGGAGCACGCTAATGAATGCGATTGTTGCCGGGTCGGTACTGATCATTCTGATCTCATTTGCTGGTTTCATGTCCCGTCTCCGCGAGTAGCCGCCCCCCGGCTACTCACCTCCAACGGATCTCCTCCCTTGCAGATGCCGGCCAAGATGCTTATCATGGATACGGTCGTCCGAGCGGCCAACATCCTGTCAGCCGGAGGAAAACCGCATGCACCCGATCTCCGCGATCGTTCTCGCCTCCATGATCGCTTCCGCCGTCACCCAGGCCGCACCCTCCAGGACGGTGGCCGTTCCGTTCACCGAGGCATCAATCCGGATCGATGGCCGCCTCACCGAATCCGCGTGGGCAAGGGCCGGCAGGATTCCTTCGTTCGAGCACCACATGAAGTCGGCGGAGATCCGCAATCAGACCGAGGTGTTCGTGCTCTACGACACGTCGGCGCTGTACGTCGCCTTCAAGTGCCGTGAGCGCAACATGGACGCCCTCAAGGCCTCGGTGACCGGCCACGATACCAACGTGTGGGACGATGACGCCGCGGAGATCTTCCTCGATCCGAAGGCCGACCGCGCGAGCTTCCACCAGTTCATCGCAAACACCGCAGGCGGCAAGTACGATGGGCTCGGGAACGACTCCTACGGCTTCAACCCGAAGTGGGACGCGAAGACTCAGACCCACGCCGGCGGTTGGGTGCTGGAAACCCGCATCCCGTTCGGTGAACTCGGCGTCTCATGCCCGAAGCCCGGAGACCATTGGCTCGGTAACTTCTGCCGCGACGAACAGCCGTCGAAGGAGTTGTCGTGTTGGATCGCCACGATGGGTGGATTCGCCGCTCCGGGCGCTTTCGGTGAGATCGTCTTCGGCAGCCTGGCGGAAAAGGTGCGCAGGGACGTCGAGAGTCTGCGGGCCAAGATCGCGGGTCTCTCCACCTCCGATGAGGCCGTCAAGGGACTCCTCGCCGCCGAGCGACTGATCCCCGGGACGGGCGAGATGTCCGAGGATGCCTACGCATCCGCGCAGGCATCCCTCAGCGCGGTCCGATCCGCGATCGCCGACCTGCACCTCAGAACGCGTCGCGCGGCGATGGGCGACCCCGACTATCTCGTCTGGGAGACCTCGCCGTGGAAGCACTACTCACCCCGCGAGGACACGTCATCCATCGAGAAGCAGACCGAGCAGCTCGATGTGCTCCTGTTGGCGGGGCAGACGGAGTCCCGCGCGCTGATGGTGACGAACCTCACGGATGAGACGATGTCGGCGCGGGTGCTGGTGGGTGGCATGCCGACCGGCGCTGTCGAGATCCTCCTGCCCGTATTCGTCCGCTCCGCCGACGGACGCCGGTTCCCCGATGCGCTGGCGCCGCCGGACTCCATCGGTCGGATAACCATCCCCGCGGGCGAGACGAGGCAGATCTGGCTCAACTTCCGGAGCGAGAAGGCCGGCAAGTACGAGGGTACTCTCACCATCAGCCCTCTCACCGCATCGAAGACGGACCGGCGGGTGAAGATGGTCGTCGAGGTCGTCGCTCCGCCTGGCGACCTGCCGAAACCCGTCGCGTTCACGTGGGATTTCCTCGGTGACGCGGAGTCGCGCGGGCTCGTCGATGAGTACATGCGGACTATGCTCGACCACGGCATCACCACGTTCTGGATCTCCGGCCTGCGGTACATGCCCCGACCGAAGGCCGACGACCAGGGCAACCTCCTGGAGCCGATGGACTGGAGCAGGTTCCGCGAGCAGGTGGCGCTGAAGTGGAAGCCCGGCCGCAAACTCTACATCACCACGGACGTCTGGGAGAAGGCCAACGAGCGCCCGATCTACAACGGGAAGTTCGACAGTCCCGGCTGGCGCATCGTGTTCAAGAAGGTTGTGGCGGAGATGGCCTCGGTCCTCCGCGAGATGGGGCTTTCCTACGACGATTACTACGTCAACCCGGTGGACGAGAGCATCGACGAGCGGTATGTGGCCATCGCGCGGCTGGTGAAGGAGGTCGATCCGAAGATCCGGATCATCTCCGACAGCGTCGGGTCGAGCCTCGAGGAGGTCAAGGCCGCCGATGCCGTGACCGACCACTGGGTCCCGCACTTCAAGGCCTTCCGCGCGGACGGGACCAGGGAGAGCATCGCATACCTCAAGTCGAACGGCAAGCCGCTTGGGTTCTACTTCTACAGCGAGGGCGCGAACGAAAAGGCGCAGGATTCGTACAACCACTACCTATGGAAGCTCTGGTATGCCTACTCCCAGGGCCTCGACGGGCTCATCGGCTACTGGAGCGCGACCCAGCACTACGGCGACCCGTGGAACCGCCATCAGACCGACGCTCACTACGATCCGTCGCTCTTCTACCCCGGGAACGGCTGCGTGGTCTCCGGCAGGCGTTGGGAGGCATGGCGTCGTGGGATCGAGGACTTCGCGCTCCTTCGGCTCTGCGAGTCGTCCGGCGTGGACAAGGCGGTCATCTCACGCGCGGTGGAATCGGTGCTCAACGCCCCGACCGATCCCGATGCGGCCGACCGTGCGCGCGAGGGTCTCGTGAGGTCCTTGCCGTAGAGCGGATAGATGCTTTTCCAAGGACTGAGGGTCCGGAACTCGGCGGCTTGAACGCCGAATGCGGCGCAGGATACACGGATCTCGACGTCGAATTCGTCGAATTCGGCGCGGAATTTGGCGATTCCCGCGCGGGAATCGGCGATCACTGTGCGGGAATCGGCGTGGAATAGCGCTCCTTCCGCACGATCTGCTGCCTAGAGAACGCTCCTGAAATACTCCGCATCGGCCAGCAGCACCGACGGCCACTCCTCGCGCGGGAACTTCCCGAGCGACTCATCCTCCAGGCACAGATCGCGATCGTACCCGGCGGCCTTGAGGATCTCGACGACTCGCTTGTGATCGACATCGCCCTCCGCCATCGTCGAGACGTACTTGCCGTACTCCAGACCGACCTCTCGCTGGACCTCACGCAGTTCCGCCGGATATTTGATGTTCTTCGCGTGGGTGTGCTTGCAGTAAGGCGCGAACTGCTCGATGATCTCGTAGACCCGGGAGAGGGGATGCCCATACCAGTAGAAGTTGCCTGTGTCCAGCGTGAGTCCGAGCCGGGGAGACCCGACAGCGGCGAAGACGGCCTCGAGGAACTCCGGGCGGTTCCCCTGATGGCCGTGGTTTTCGATTCCCAGATCGACCTTGGAGTCCGAGGTCGCATCGAGCACGCGAGCCATCGCCTTCGCGAAGACCTCGATGTTCTTCTCCGGCGATGCTTCCTCTTCGCCGTGCATCATGGCGTCGATGCGGACCGCGGGAATTCCGAGCGCATCGGCGGCCCTGATCGCGGCGATGGTCCAGTTCACTTCAAAGTCGAAGTCGGGGTTTGCGAAGTCGTTCGCCATCAGGAATGCGGACACTCTGATCTTATTGGCTTCGAGCTGTTTCCTGAGCGTATCGATGCCCTCAGCGGTGTCGAGCCTAATCTGCTCGGGGCCGGATGCATCGATCGGAAGGACGGAGCAGTCTCGGTCGAAGGTGAGCTCGACGGCGTCGAAGCCGAGGGCATCCAGTCCCTCCTTGATCGAGGGCCAGCCGGCCAGAACGATATGGTCGCGTGCGGACGGGTACATGGGTTTCCTCCCGGAGATGTGTTGCCTGGTAGACAGACGCCACCAGTATAGAGTCCGGTTGATTGTGAGTCAAGGTATGGAGACATCGATCTGCCCACGACACTGGGGTGACGGACAGGACGTACCCCGGTAATAATACCGGAAATCGGCGTTTTTGTTGACAGGCTGCCAATATATCCATACGATGTTGCCGCGAGACCAGGCAATCGGCTGCTCCGTCAGGCACGATTGACCTCCGCCAAGGTATGCGGGCACTGACGAGAGAGGGGCAAGGTAATGAGGATTGCGTGTTGCGTTCTGCTGTTTCTGATGTTGATTGGTAGTTCCTGTGGGGCCGATTCCGTTTCGGCGGCCGAAGCGAGCCCGGACGGGCGGATGTTACCATTGATGGTGCGGTAGTAACCGCTGCTTTTGAGAAGTTCTTCTACATCGAGTCAACCGACCGCTCCGGCGCCATCGCCGTATCGGGGGTACTGCCGTTCTCCAGGATCGGTGCGCTGGTGACGGCTATCGGCAGCATTGACACCGTATTGCCTGGGCAACCGGGGACTGATGGATTGCACGTCGGCGAACGGTATGTCCGCGCTCAATCCGTCGAGGAGACCGGAGCCGGAACCGTCAAGCCGGTCGGCCTCTGCCGTAGAGCGCTGGGCGGGTCGAACTGGCTCTACTCCTCAGCTACGGGCGCCGGTCAGAAAGGCGCCCGTAGCTGAACGGGGCTGAATACCATCGGACTTCTGACTACCGTATGGGGAAAGGTCACCCATCTCGACGCATCCAAGCGAGTCTTCTACATCGATGACGGCTCCAACGTGAGGAACCAATCCGATCAGTACACAGGGATCGCAGTCGCCGATCCGATGGGAAGCTACGCCGTTCTGCCGTCAGTTGGTACTTGCGTGTCGGTCAGCGGCATTGCCTCGTGTATGGCGTCGGAGACCCCCGGTGTCCTCGATCCTGCCGTCATCGTTCGTGGGACCACCAATAACGGGTTGATCGGGGCCTGGCTCCTGACGGCGAGGTGTGCGGTGATCGTATTCCTGGACAACTCGCACTACGTTCAGATCGAGGATGAGACGCCGGACGGGGACGGCTGGCCGGGAATGGAGATTGGTACATACACCTGGAAGCACGAGAGCGGGAGGTTCCTGGGGGGTCTCGCATTCGGTGGATACGAACGGTGTCCGGGGACTCGAGCCGATGTCAGCAGTGACGGCACAATTGGACGGCTCCATGCTGCATCTTCAGTCGCCTGAAGGTCGGTATGATCTCTCGGCAGTTCTGCCGAGCCCGGAGAACGCTCTGGTAGGCGCTTGGGTAGCCTACGTTCCGCCGTCTCCCGAGAGCGCGGGCGATGTAGTAGCGATAGTTTTCTTCCCCGATGGTACATTCCTCTTCGCAGAGGACAGTGATCCTGCGGTCAGTCCCTATGGTCACGATGGAATGGAGCATGGTATGTACACCTGGGACGGCTCTACCGGCGGTTTCACCGGCATAATCAGAGATACAAACGGTGAGTGGGGCACGTCGCATCCTCCGGTCGGTACGGAGTACGTAATCACGGTCAGTGGGCGTACGCTCACAATCACCAACTCCGAAGAGGGAGAGTTTCATTTCCAGCGGGTAGGGCCATAGTCGGCATCCCTGCGGATACATATGTCTCTGCCAGGCCATGTGACGGTGAAGTGGAACCCGCATGTCGGCATAGTCCGGTGGCGCCTTCGAGCCGAGGCAACTCGGCGATTACCGGCCTCGCGGCTTTGACCGCGAGGCCGGTGACAGGGTATAATGAACCGTTAAGAGATCTTTTCGCCGCCGATAGTCGTCGATATGCTCGCAGAGTTTCTAGCAAGTCCTTTCAACGAATTCGTAGCCCTGCTTCTACTGGCCTCCGTCCTGGGCGCCGTTGCCCTGCGCTTGCGCCAGCCGGTGCTCGTAGGTTTCCTGGCAGTTGGCATTATTGTCGGTCCTTCCGGCCTTCGGTGGGTCAGGGAGACCGAACAGGTTCATCTGCTCGCGGAGTTGGGTCTGGCGCTCCTGCTCTTCGTCGTGGGATTGAGGCTCGATGTCGGCCTTATTCGCAGCATGGGCAAGGTCGCCCTCGCAACAGGCCTGGGGCAGGTGGTATTCACGACCGCGCTCGGTTACCTGATCGCGATCGGTCTCGGCCTGTCTCCGCTGTCCGCGCTCTACGTGGCGATAGCGCTCACCTTCTCCAGCACCATCATCATCGTCAAGCTGCTCTCCGATAAGAGGGAGACCGACTCCCTCCACGGCCGGATCGCAATCGGCCTGCTCATCGTGCAGGACCTCGTGGTCGTGCTGGTGATGATCGGCATGACCGCGTTCGGCCCGAACGGCGGCGATATCGGCCTCAGAATCCTGCTGGTCGTGGCAAGGGGCATGGCGCTGCTCGCCGGCCTCGGGCTGCTGATGATCTTCGTCCTGCCGAGGCTGTTGGGCGCGCTGGCGCGGTCCGCCGAACTGCTCGTACTGTTTGCGATTGCCTGGGCCGTCGGACTTGCGAGCCTGGGCGACGCGCTCGGATTCAGCCGAGAGGTCGGCGCGTTCCTGGCGGGAGTATCGCTGGCCTCGACCGACTACCGTGAGATCCTCGGCGCGAGACTGGTCAGCTTGCGCGACTTCCTGCTCTTGTTCTTTTTCATCGATCTCGGCATACGGCTCGAATTGTCGACGCTCGGATCGCAGGTCTGGGCGGCTATTCCGCTTTCGTTGTTCGTGCTCATCGGCAATCCACTGATCATGATGATCATCATGGGATTGATGGGCTACCGCAAGCGCACGGGTTTCCTGTCAGGCGTACTGATCGCGCAGATCAGTGAGTTCTCGCTCATCCTAGCCGCGCTCGGCCTGAAGCTCGGCCACATCGCTCAGGACACGGTTGGGCTGATCACGCTCGTCGGCCTGATCACCATCGGCCTCTCCACGTACATGATCCTCTACAGCGAGGTTCTGTTCGAGTGGCTGTCACCGTACCTCGATATCTTTCAGCGGAAGAATCCCATACGCGAGCGGGAGGTGGGCGATGGCCACGGTATTTGCTGCAAGGCCGATATCATATTGTTCGGCTTGGGACGATACGGAACGTCCGTCGGCGGCCTGCTCGCAGACGGCGGGCAGAGTGTTCTCGGCATCGATTTCGACCCTGAGGCGGTGAAGCGCTGGAATGAACGTGGATGGCATGCGTTGTTCGGCGACGCCGAGGACCTCGAGTTCCCGGCGGCGCTTCCGCTCGCCGACGCCCGCTGGGTGATCAGCACCATACCCGACCGCAGTATCAACCGATGCCTGATCCACTCGATTAGGGACCACGGTTTCAACGGCAGCATAGCCGTCACGACTCATTCACTGGACGAATGCGACGCCTACCCGGACACGGAGCTCGTATTCGTGCCGTTTACCGACGCAGCCGCGCACGCCGTAGAGCGAATCGCGGCGGCCGATGAATTGCAGAGGAGGCGAAAGATGGATCGAACCATCGCCAAGCTATCGGATCACTACATCGTATGCGGATACGGCCGCATGGGCCAGCAGATCGTGAAGGACTTCAACCACAGCGGAGTGCCGTACGTCGTCGTGGAGTGGAACCCCGTTCAGTTGCCGAAGCTGATCGAGCAGGGCGTGCCTTACGTCGAGGGCAACGCGAGCGAGGACCGAGTCCTCATAGCGGCGGGGATCGAACGCGCCAGGGGACTCATCGCGGTGGCGGCATCGGACGAGGAGAACGTCTTTATCGTCCTGACAGCGCGCGGCCTGAACCCCAATCTCTTCATCGTCGCCCGCTCGATCTTGGAAGAGAACGAGGACAAGCTGCGCAGAGCCGGCGCGAACCGCGTCATGTCGCCGTACATCCTCGGCGGACATCGAATGGCCGCGGCAGCGCTCAAGCCTCGGGCCATGGACTTCCTCGACTTCCTGGTCAGAAGCGACCACGGCGAGATGGACATAGGCGATCTCACCGTATCGGCATCCTCCCCGTTGATCGGCAGGACCATCAAGGAGAGCGGCATCCGGCAGAGTACGGGAGTCCTGATCCTCGGAGTGAAGCCACAGGGCGGCGGCGAGGGATACGTGAGCCCCGACGCCGAATACCGTATCTGCGAGGACGATGAGCTGGTCGTCATGGGCTCGTCGGAGCAGATAGACAAGGCGGAACGCCTCGTCTTGGGGACGTAACTGCACAACAGGGTACGGGGTACGAGGAAACTATCGATGAAGATACTGGTGATTGTTCTGTGCATCCTGGGGACGCTGACCTGCGCTTGGGCGGCTGATCTTCCCGAACCCGGCAGCGCGGAAGTCAGCGTGAAGGACTTCGGCGCGGTCGGCGACGGCAAGGCCGACGATACCGCCGCCATCCGGAAGGCCATCGAGGCCGTGGGCAATGGCGGCACGGTGCGCTTCCCCATGGGGCAGTACCGCATCTCCGGGACCCTGGAGATCGAGGGCAAGGCGCTGGTCGGCAATCCCGCCGGCGGATTCCCCGCCGACTGGGATGCCATGCCGGTCATCATCGTCACGCATACCGACGGCCCGGCGATCAAGTGCAGCCATGCCTCCAGCGTCCACGGCCTGGTCATCCGCTACGAGAAGGTCGTGTGGGAGAACCCGGTCAAGTACCCGCCGACGATCCTCCTCACGGGTGTCGGCGTCTCGATTAGCAACGTCAAGACCTGGGGCGCGTACGATGCCGTCATGGCCGACGGGAAGTCGAACATCGGCCGCGTGAACCTGGAGAACCTCTTCCTGGCTGAGGTGGTGAACACCGGCGTCTTTCTCACGCAGGCCTATGACATCCCCACCATGCGCAACGTGGAGGTCTTCTGCACGAACAAGCACTTCCTCGAGAAGGGAGTCGGCTTCAAGCTCGGGCGGCTCGATGAGTTCCACGCGTCGAACTGCTTCGTGATCGGCGCGCAGACCGGCTTCCTCTTCATCGAGCACGAGTCTCCGATAGGCAAGGGGAACACCTACGGCGGGCTCTCCAACTGCTCGACCGACTTCTGCGGGTACGGCTACGTAGTGGAGTCCGGCGCGCGGCTCAGAGTCACGAACGGCAGCTACCTGAACCACGCCGCCGCGTTCAAGGTTCAGCATCCCAAGGCACAGGTGATCGTCCACGGCGCGATCATCCAGTCGAACGGCGACCACATCGTTCAGATATCCGACTGCGGGAACGTGATGTTCAGCGCCTGCCGGTTCCAGAAGGCGTTCGAGAACCCGAAGGCGTATGGTGTCTACATCACCGGTGGGAAGAACATTATCGTCAACGGCTGCACGTTCGACGCGTTCGGCCCCGGAGTCTACCTCGGCGGCAAGGCCGACAAGGTCACCGTGACGTCCAACATCTTCGAGAGCGACAAGTTCGCCCAGGTGGACGATAGGCTGCCGACTACCGCGAAAAAGGTGGTGTTGGGGAATCAGTGAGCGGTGGTCAGTAATCGGTAATCAGTGGGCGGTCTGATTGGTTATTGGAGAGAGCGTTGTAGGAGCGGCTTCCCAGCCGCGAATTCGTGGCGTTACGTGGGCATTCGCGGCTGGGAAGCCGCTCCTACAACACTTTTGAAACACGGTCCAGTGATCCGTGACCTGTGAGACCCCGGTGGCGGTGTATTGGCGCCACTGGGGTTTCGTATTCGTGCACGGTCAGCTCAGCAGTATGGACTACTGAGTGCGAAACGAAGCTTTCGAATGCCGGATAGCTGGTTTCCCTGTATTCGCCCGTTCGTGTTATTCGTGTTTCCTCTGCACGAACTCCAGCAGTGTGACCGCGCTGCACCCCAGCCGGAAGGTATGCGCAAACATACCCGACTTGCCGACGGGAAGCGTCTCAACTACCTCCAATTCGCTCCGGTCGCGGTTGTTCCAGATGTTGCTGTGGTCCTTGTCCACGAGATATCGCCTGCACACGCCGCCTCTCACCTGTGCCGGGAGGTTGCTCATGGAGAGAGTGATATCCCTGCGCACGCCGTATCTGTCGGCGAAGTTGACGATCAGCACTGTCACCCGTCCCGTCTTCGGGTCAAACGACGCCACTCCCGCGAGTTCGTCGTCCTCGCCGGTGAGCGCGATCCTCCGGGGCGCGAGCATGTTGAACATCCGGCAGACGTTCGCCACCGCTTTCGGTTTGTTGCCGCCCATGAGCATCCCCCAGCCGCCGCGGAACGACTCGTCGCCGTCCTTCGCCAGGAAGTAGCACGTCTTGTCGAGCCCGCTGGGGATCATCCCACGGACCACGGATGCCGCCGCCCACGCCGCGCCGAGCTCGTGGTCGTGAGGCCGGTCGTTCCACCATGCGTAGCTCCACTCGGTGAGGATGAACTCCTTCACCTGCTTCTTCACATTGGGGTAGTCCCGCAGATAGCGTCGGGTCGTCTCGGCCTCGTCCTTGATAGTCCACCAGGGATGAAAGTACTCGTGCCAGGTGATGAAATCGAGCGGCGTTCCGGTCTTCTCGCAGTGGGCCATCAGCCCGCGCATGAAGTCCTCGCCGCGGATGAACGCGCTTCCCTTATCCGAGTTCCAGGGGCCGGCGGCATTGCACGGTCCGCCGATCCACGCCTTCGGGTCTGCGCGCTTCACTCCGCGGGCGCAGGCGTCGTAGAGCTTCAGGTAGGTTTCCAGCAGGTCCTCCCCGGGCGCAGGGATGATCCATCCCGCGTTCGACTCGTTCCAGACCTCCCAATACTTCACGTAGGCCTTCCGCTCGACGTTGCACCGCCGAACCGCCGCGTAGACGAGGTCTTCCCACTCCTTCCAGTCCCTCGGCCGCGCATGGCGGTCCGTGTTCTGAAACGCCTCCAGGGCTTCGGGCATGTACGAGATGCAGAGGATCGGCTCCGCGCCGATGCTTCGGATGAAGTCCACCCGCCGGTCGAACTCCTCCCAGTCGTAGTAGATCGAGCCGTCGTCCTTCTTCCTCGCAACGTTGGTGAGAACGTTGTCCATGCGGAACCACTTGACGCCGATCTCCTTCAGCTTGGCCGCGGTCTCGGGCGAGTAATCGGGCATGCCGCCGCCCTGGGACACGCCTCCGAACGGTTGGAGGAGCTTGCCGAGCGACTTGCCGCAGTCGACTGCGATCGGGAAGGTCTCGTGGACGCGCTTGGGGTCCACAAACACGAGATCCGACTCGCTCAACTCACCTTCGCCTTCGGAGTGGTCCGCCAGCCCCATGAATGTGCGGACCGCCACCGATACCGTCTGTCCCGGGTGGGCGCGTTCGGTGAGCAGGATCAACGCCGGATGGTCGTTGTCGTAGCGGGACTGCAGCCGTCCGTTGACGTAGACCTCCCCGCCGGGGTTGCTCCACTTCATCCCGATCGGCTGCCCGGCGGTTGGCTTGTCGTCGAGCATCTCCGGGATGGTGATGGCCGCTCTGAACCATGCATATCCCTGGCACTTCCACTTGTAGCCGCATCGGACGGTCTCCCACGAGGAGTCGTCGAAGAGCATGCGATGTCCACCCGTGACATCGCCGGCATGGAACTTCCAGTGGACCTGCCGGCCGGGATTATCCGACTGGGCGAGGGTGGGAACGGCGATAGGCGAGATCGCGGCCAGCAAGGCCAGGGTGATGACGGTTCGGGGCATGTATGACCTCCGTGAATGCGCTGGTAGTCTGGTCTAGGTTTCGATTCCACGTCAGTAGAATCCTGTTGCCCCGATGATCGACGGCTCTGTCGTCGATTGTCGTCCGCGTCGCTCGGAATGACAGACTGTTGAGACTCGTGCGGGAGTCGCACTCCCGCCTCTTTCGTTTCACTGCACTCCTTCGCGGGAATGAGTTCTCGATGAACGCACTCAAATCAGCGAGGTGAGCAGCACATGGAGCAGCAATTCCCCATGCTTTTCTCCACGGGACGTATCGGCGGCATGGAGACGAAGAACCGTCTCGTGATGTCGCCGATGGTACGCAACTATGCGGATTCCGACGGGATGGTGACGGACAAGTACTTCGCCCACATCGATCTGATCGCCAAGGGCGGGGTCGGCGCCATGATCCTGGAGGCGAGCTACGTAAGTCCGGAAGCGAAAGGCTTTGCCAACCAGTTGGGCATCCACAGGGATGAGACGATCCCCGGTCTCCGGCGGCTCGTCAATTCGGCTCACGAGAACGGGGCGAAGATCGGCCCGCAGTTGTACCACGCGGGCCGGCAGACGTCATCGCAGAACTCGGGTATGCAACCTGTCGCGCCTTCCGCCATTCCCGATCCGACGATCAACGAGATCCCACGCGAACTGACCGTCGATGAGATCAGAGCGATCGTCGACGCCTTCGGACAGAGCGCTCGTCGCGCCAGGGAGGCGGGCTGCGACTTCGTCGAGATCCACGGCGCGCACGGCTACCTGATCACCCAGTTCCTGTCCGAGTTCAGCAACAAGCGCACGGACGATTACGGCGGATCGGAGGAGAACCGCATGCGCTTCCTGCGGGAGGTCGTGCAGGCGGTGCGCGCCATGGTCGGCGAGGACTTCCCGATCATCGTGCGCCTCTCCGGCGACGAACTCGTTCCCAACGGCATCAAGCCGGAGTTCACCGTCCGTATCGCGCGGGAGTTGGAGGCCATGGGCGTCGACGCGCTCCACATCTCCGCCGGCAACTACGCGTCGTATGCGCTCGGCCTCATGATCCAGCCGATGGCTATCCCCGACGCGCCGCTCGTCTATCTGGCCGAACAGGTCAAAGCGGCGGTCAGCATCCCCGTGATCACCGTCGGCAAGATCCGCTATCCGGAAATGGCGGAGCAAATTCTGCGTGACGGGAGGGCCGACTTCATCGCGCTTGGACGCTCGCTTCTTGCCGACCAGGACTGGCCGAGGAAGGCTGAGGAGGGGCATCCGGAGCACATCAACCACTGCATCGCGTGCAACCAGGGGTGCATCAGCCGACTCTTCGCTCAGCTCGATACATGGTGTACGGTGAACCCGATCACCGCACGTGAGTTGGAGTTTGTCCAGCCTCCGCCCGAACGCAAGATGCGCGTCCTCGTCGCAGGCGGCGGACCAGCGGGCATGGAAGCGGCCAAGTTCGCGGTCGGCTACGGGCACGACGTCACGCTGTACGAGAAGTCCGACCACCTGGGCGGTCAGTTGATCGCCGCCGCCGCTGCTCCATATCGGTCCGGCTGGGAGGAGCTTCGGAGCTACCTCGTGAGCGAGATGGACCGCCTGGCGGTCGATGTGCGGCTCAACATGGAGCTTACCGCCGACATGGCGAAGTCCGAGAACGCCGACGCGGTGATCGTCGCCGTCGGATCGCATCCGGTCCGCCCGAGCATCCCCGGTATCCAGTCGGAGAACGTGCTGCTCGCGCGCGACATCCTGGAAGGGCATGCGGCTGCGAAGGGTCGAGTGGTCGTGGCGGGAGGCGGCTGCTCAGGCGCGCAGACTGCGGAATATCTGGCGGACAAGGGACATGAGGTCACGATCGTCGAGATGCTCGGCGACATCGCGGTCGATGCGCCGTCGGCGGAGCGGGAGCTTCTCATCGCCCGCCTGCAGGATCGTGGGGTCAGGATCATGACCGATACCAAGATCCTGAGCATCGACGAGGGCAGGGTGAACATCCAGACGCCGCGCGGCCTCGACGCCATCGACGCGGAGACCGTCGTGCTCTGCCTGGGATCGGCTCCGAACAACCATCTGACGGAGCAGTTGGTGAAGGTCATTGACGAAGTGGTGGTCGTCGGTGACGCGGTCGAAGCCCGGAAGGTCACGGAGGCGATGGCCGAGGGAGCGCTGGCGGCTCGCACGCTCGGCGAGGAGGTCGGCTCTGCCCAAAGAGCAGCCTAGGGTCTCAGGTCCATCCGTTGTAGGAGCAGCTTC
>Ga0116193_1000214_pt1 | contig 56665 bp, 46 predicted proteins | sample AD_UKC115_MetaG_FD_89892 | JGI IMG/M metagenome (GOLD analysis project Ga0116193, IMG submission 89892) | Active sludge microbial communities of municipal wastewater-treating anaerobic digesters from Hong Kong - AD_UKC115_MetaG | ecosystem: Engineered > Bioreactor > Anaerobic > Digestate... | reverse complement strand
CGCCGTAACCGGCGACACCGTGGGCGACCCCTACAAGGACACCGCCGGCCCGGCCGTCAACCCGCTGATCAAGATCATCAACATCGTGGCGCTGCTCATCGTGCCGCTGGTAGTGAAGTTCCACGCGGGCTGAGCCAGCCATCCCACCGGAGCGGGGCCGCGGGCCCTGCCCGCACCACCACAAGGGGCACATGCCCCTTGTGGTTTTTTGGGATTCCTGTGCACCCAAGGACGGGGAATAATGCCCCCTGACCTGGGGGCCCTTGCCGCCCTCACCCCACCCGCCATCCGCAGTGAGAGGAAACCGCTTGCGAGACCACGCTCCGACCGTGACAGGAACCGACGCCCAGGTGTTTGAGCACACCGTACGGCACACCCTGGACCAGAGCCACCGACTGCTGGAAAGGGTGCTCGAAAGCACCCGGCTGGCGCTGCAGTCGCTGGAAGACCGTTCGCGCACACCCGGCGAACGCCACGGCCTGCTCGAAGCACGCCAGCAGCTCTCGCGCCTGTGCTTCACCATGGCCGAGCGCTACCCCGGCGCATTGCGCCAGACCATGGCCCAGGACACGCTGGACCGGCACAAGCACACGCGCTCCCTGTTCACGGTGCATTTCGACGAACTGGAGCTGATGGACGAACACCAGATCCACGAAAGCGTGGAGCGCGCCCGTGCCCGCGAGGTGCTGGCCGAAGCCGTCGATGCCACGCTGGCGGAGTTCAACGGTCTGGCCTGCGCCGCGCAAGGCCTGCCCAACGTCAACCCCGAAAGCAACCCACTGCGGCCCGAAATGTTCCTGCAGGCCCTGCAGACCGTGGTGGGCCAGATGCAGGTGACCGATACCGTGCGCCGCGACTGGATGGGCCCCATGGCGCAGGCGCTGGGGGCAGAGCTGCGCACCCTGTACGCCGATCTCACAGCGCAACTACAGCAGGCCGGCATCAAGCCCATCGGCTATGCCATGCGCCAGGCCGACGGCCGCTATGCCTACACCCCGGCGAGCGGCCCGCAAGGCCATTCCCCAGGCTTTGCCAATGAGCCCGCCCATGCGGTGGTCGTGCCCACCGCGCCGGCCATGCAGCCTGCGGCGGCAACCACCGCCGATGCCGCCGCACCGGCCCATGCCCAGCAGGAAGCCCTGCTCACGCTGGAACGCCTGCGTCACCTGCTGCTGGGTGACCTGGGCGGTGCGCCCGCAGGCAACCGGGTGACGGACTTTGCCGCACACTTTGCCCGCACCTTTGATGGGCAGCACGACGAAGCCGACACCCTGCCACCCACCGATTTCGAACCCACCGTGCCCGCCGCCTTCGAGGCGCTGCAGGAGATGAACCAGGTGGGCCGTCTCATGGAGCGCCTGGAAAGCCCGCGCACCCCCATGCAGCCCTCTGCGGCGGCCAGCGGTGGCTTGGGCCAGGCACTGAGCCAGGAGGTGGTGGCGCTCATGGTGGACAACATCGCGCAGGACCCGCGCCTGCTGCCGCCCGTGCAACAGGTGGTGCGCGCCCTGGAGCCCGCCCTCATGCAACTGGCCGTGGCCGACCCGCGGTTCTTCAGCGACCGCGACCACCCTGCGCGCAGGCTGCTGCAGGAAATCACCGACCGCAGCCTGGGCTTTGACAACGTGCAAGCCCCCGGCTTCGGGAGCTTTCTGCTGGCACTGCACGACAACGCCCTGCCCCTGGCACAGACCACCATCCAGAGTCGTGACGACTTCGAGCCCGTGCTGGAACAGCTCCAGCAGCGCTGGTTCGAAAGCGAGGCCCAGCGCGAGCAGGAGCGCAAGCGTGCCATCGAGTCGCTGTGGCGGGCCGAGCAACGCCACCTGCTGGCCTCGCGGCTGGCCCGACAGATCCGGCACCTGCCCGAATTCAGCCTGGTGCCCGCAGAGATCGGCGCCTTCCTGCAAGGCCCCTGGTCCCAGGTGCTGGCCCAGGCCAGGCTGAACAACGACAGTGGCCAGGCCGACCCTGGCCGCTACCGCGAGTTTGTCGATGCCCTGCTCTGGAGCGCGCAGCCCGAGGAAACGCGCAAGAACCCCGCCAGGCTGGCCCGCCTGGTGCCCAAGCTGCTGGCCCGCCTGCGCGAAGGGCTGGCCACCATCGGCTACCCGGCCACGGAGCTGGGCCCCTTCATGGACACCTTGATGCGCCTGCACCAGATGGCCTTCCAGAGCGCGGCCATCCCAGCCACGGGCCAGGCGGCGCAGGTGCCCATGCCAACTTCTACGGCAGCCACTGCCACCCAACCCAGCACCCCGCGCCTGGACGCCCCAGCCGACGACGAACCCTGGCTCGCCCCGGCCGAAGCCAAGGAGTCGGGGTTCATGGAATCCTTCGGCGCCAGCGGCCAGCCACTGGAAGCACCGGACACAGCGCCCCCCCTCAGCAGCGCACCCGACATGGCCGTGGGCACCTGGGTGGATCTGCGCGTGGACGGGCAATGGGAACGCACCCAGCTCACCTGGGTGGGCCCGCACGGCACGCTGTTCCTGTTCACCAGCGCCAGCGGGCATTCCCAGTCCATGACACGGCGCCTGCGCGACCGGCTCATGGCCCAGGGCGCGCTGCGCGTGGTGTCGGAGCAGACCGTGGTGGGCGAAGCGCTGGACGCTGTGGCCCGCGCCGCCATGCGCAACAGCGTGGATACGCGGTATTAGGGTGCACCCCCCTGAGGCGCTTCGCGCCTTCCCCCCGCTCTCGCATTGCTACGCAATGCGGGCAGGGGGACGCTCCCGGCGCGGCGGGGCGGCCCTTGCGCGGGAGCCCTGGCCAAAGTCAGCACGCTGGACGCAGCGTGAATATGGCACGGCCAGTGCGCTCTGCTGCGAACGCGGGCAACCGCATGTACGGAAGCTTCGAATTTGAGGGCGCGGGTGTTGATCGTTGCAAGTGCCGCGTTCGCAGAATGAGCGCTGATACGGATCAGGGCACACCACCAGCTGCGGTGTATTCAGGGGCGTTTTCCAGGCGGCCCGCGGCCTCGATCAACACGCAGGCCTTGCCGCTGCGGCGGCACTGGTCCTGCACGCGCCAGAAGTTGCCATGGCCCAGGCAGCCCGTCTGGCACAGCACCAGATCGGCGGCAACGGCCTGTGGATCGCGCTCCAAGGCCAAGCGGGCGACCAAGCGTTCGTGGTCTTCACGCGCATAGGCCAGCGCCGTCTCCCGTACCACCAGTGCGCCCCGCAAGCGCACCACCTGCGCGTGCAGACGATCAATTTCGGCCTGCTGCCCTGCCATCACACGGGTGCAGCGTTCCTGCACCGCTGCGTACTCGCGGCACAGGACACTGTGCTCGGCGGGCAGGGGGTCAGAAAAAGGGCAAAAGCTGGACATAGGCATGGACAAAAACCGATCGAGAACTTTGACGCAGTATAAATAGGAATTACTCTCATTTATATCACTCACCCGATTCCCGCCGAGTTGTCTTCGCTGCTCACTTCGTTTCTTGGCCAATCAGCCATGAAGGCACACCAGAAGCATTCAAAAGGATAGCTGCTAGCGCTTTCACAGCAAGCGATGGATGCCCAGCGCGCCCCTGCGCATGAAGGGGCGCGTGCTGTTTGTATTTCGATTGAATTGGCGCTTACGCATGGAGAGGGGGCGAGAGGACTTGGTGCCATCAAGCCAAGCGTTACCTTACCCACCGCGTCTGCTGTCTCTGGCTGACAACCGCCAGGACGGTGCAGGTTTGCGCCTGGTCATCCACTTCATACAACACATGGTGCCCCGCAAGGCTGATCCGGCGCACACCCTCGCCGTACTCTGGCGCAGCCTCGTACAGCCGGGGAAACTCCTCAAGCTTCTCCGTGCTGCGCAGCAGGCGCTGACACAGGTTGTCCGCGTCCCAGAGCGAGGCGTGTTCGGCAACGTATTCGAACAAGGCCGCAATGTCATCGTGGGCCGAAGCGCTCCACTCAACGCGATGCATCGCCCAGCCTCTCATAGCGTGCCTGCAGGCTGGCGCGAACCTCCTCCGTCGTCATGGTGGGGCGGGTGTCGGCCCTGGCCGCTGACACCTTGGCGCGCACCCATTCCTCATGCTGGGCCTGGGCCAACTCCTCGTTGGCCAGCCGTTGCAACAACTCCGTCTTCGCCGGGGTGCCATCGGGCCAGATGCGGGGCAGATTTTCGGCCAGCTCGCGCAGAAAATTGGCGTTCTCGTAGTGGGTGGCAGTGGACATACCAGCCTCCTTTCTTTGTGGGTGGTTTCATTGAAAGTGATTTGGCGACAAGATTCAACCACTGTCACGGCGCCTCGGGTCGAGTGGCAACCAGTTTGCCCAGCGCAGCCTGCAAATCTTCAAAATCCAGCACGTCGCCCAGGCTGCCGTCATCATTCACCCAGCGCATCCGGTCACCGTCAGGCGTCAAAAACAGCACCTTGCCGTAACCGGCAGGTGAATGCTTCGCTTTGCGGGCCGCGTCCTTGGTGTCGTCCTTGGTTTCCAGCAGCCGCTGCATGGGCGCTTCACCGGGGCCGTGGCGCACGCACACGACAAAGTCGGGGTAAAAATAATTCTCGTGCTCGGCGCGCACCACGCGCACCGCGTAAGGCTTGTTGCGCGGGTTGCGGTGCCACCACTCGACAAAATCGGTGCGATCCAGCGCCCGGGCAAAAGCATCTTCCAGGTTGTTTCCAAACCAGGTGCCATCGAACTGACCTTGGACAAAGTCGCCATCAGTCAGGCGATGGGTCATATCCACCAGCCACTGGCGGTCGTCCATGAAAAGCACTTGCTCCACGCGCTCGCCCGCCTCGCGCGAGGGTGGCAATACACCATAAATGTTCTTGCGCGATGACTCGAGCGCAATGCCCTCTGGGAACACCATCACATCCGGCAAAGGCTGCGCGTCCACCAACTGCGCACGCGCAGCAATTTCGCTGAACATGTCTTCGCGCAAGGACTGCACCTGTTTGCGAATCACCCAATGCGCCGCATCGCGGGCCAGGCGCTTGCGCTCGATTTCGCTGGGCCGTGCCTCGTCGGTCACATCCGCAAAAGCGCCATCGATGCTGCTGCTCAAGCGCTCGGCCAGCACCTGCACGATGATTTTGTAGTCTTCCTCTTCCGCCTGAGGCAACTCGCGCAACGCGGCCATGGCTTCGCGGGCCAGTGCGCTGCGGTCAATCACCACCTGAATGGTTTCGTCATACGCCGCGCCCGTCGTCAATTCGGTGTGGTGCTCCTCCTGGCGGGAGCGATTCAGCGCCACATTGACAGCCGTTCGGCACAGTGCATCGTCCAAAACGAGGCGCGACGCCACCACGCGCGAAATTTCCGACATATCGTCCAGCTCAGGCTTTTGTTCGGTTTTGAGGCTGCGCCCCAACTGCGTCAGACCGGCCTTGCGCGGGTAAGCACGCAGCCCGTGCTGCTGCAGTGCAGAAAGCACATCATCGCGGGACTGCAAGGCCTTTTTGGCGGCGCGGCGCTGGGCTTCTGGCACAGGCTGCACCCTGTCGAGCATGGCGGTAGGTGGTTCGCCCCACAGGCTCTGCGGTACCGAATCTGTGGCCGCACCAGCGGCATCAAACGAGAACAGCGGAACCTGGCCCGTCGCAGGCAACGCCTCTGCGGCCACCGGCTCGCCTGGCAAGGGGGCAAAGCGCTCTGGAATGGGCATGTCATACACCAACGGCCCTTGGTCCGTCTCGCGGTTGGTATAGACCACCGCGCCCGACACCGTCTGGCGCGTGAGCAGCTTTTCTGACTGGCCTTCCAGCTGGGTTTTGACCTCGGCGCTGGCCTTCACCGCTGCTTCAAAACCCGCCTGGGCCTGCGCATTGCCCAAATACACGTACGCGGTGTTGAGGTCTGCTGGAATCTCGCGCGGCTTGCCGAACGCATCGCGCACCGGGCGCGCCACGCGCATGACGCGGCCAATGAACTGCATGGCAAAGTCGGCATCGTTGACCGGCTTGGTGCTGGCCAGCACAAAAGCGCGCGGCGCATCAAAACCCGTGCCTGCCGACTGCTTGAAAATCAGCACCCGCTTGCTGTAATCCACGGCAATGGCACCCATCAGCACCGGATCGGGGTCATCGGAAGAATGGCGACCGATGGCGTCGGGCGGTACGCCGCACAGGCGCATCAAATCATCGGCGGCTTCATCGACAGTATCGGCGCCGTTGGCCACCTGCACCAGCAGCAGCGGCACCAGGTTCACGCCCGCCGCCCGCAAAGCTTTTTCAATCTCCAGATGGCGCAACCAGCTTTGGCGCAGCACAGTGCGGCGCAGGTCGGTGATGGTGGCCATGGTCTGGCCCAGGCTGTACACGACGGCCTCGATGTATTTTTTGTTCAGCCGGGCATTGACCACCGCATCGCGGCCCACGGCAAAAGCCTCTTGCGCGCTGTAGCCCGCGTGCGCCAAGAACTCAGCGAGCCGCTCATCCTTGGGCGTGGCCGTGGCCATGACCAGGTAGTCAGCATCCAACCAGTGGGCAAACTTGCCAAATTCCGTGTTCTTGTCCACCCCAATGTGGGCCTCGTCCACCACCAGGCCCACCTGCAAACCCTGCGCACGGGCACGCGCCACAAAAGCGGCCAGGGTGCGGGTGTCGTCGTCGCCATCGGCGTCGTAGCCCTTGGTGCGCCACTGCGCACGCGCCACGCCCTGGGCGGTGGACAGCAGCACCATGCCCGCGTGCGCCTCCTGGTTGCGGCCATCGTTGAGGCTGCGCGGCGACAGCGAGGGCGCGTTGGCCGCCAGCGCATCGGCGGTCTGCTGCACCAGCGTGACAAACGGCACAAACCAGAACCACAGCACCGGGCGTTGCGCGCTCACGCGCTCCAGCACCTGGCTGATGACAAAGGTTTTGCCCGACCCCGTGGGCGCGCGCAGCAGGCACGGCGGCGAAGGCTCGCGCAGCAAGGCGCGCTCCATGCCCTCGATCAGGCCACGCTGAAATTCTTCAGGCTGCACTGCCGTGCTTTGCGCCGGCATGGCAATGGTGTCCATGGCCCGCATGGGCAAGGGGGTAGGCACGGTGCTCATGCGGCATCTCCTGCGGAGGTGGGCTCAGATTCTGGGGCGGGCGCTGGCGCTGCCACGGCGCCGGTGGGGGCAGGAGTTTTGGCCTGGGGGCTGACCTGCCCTTTAAGCAATGCATCGGTCAGTGAATAGGTGTTGGCCTCCATGCCGCGCTTTTGCAGCAGCGCCGCCAGCGCCTTGGGACGTGGGCCAAACACCGCCAGCCGGGCCACGCCGTAGGCGGCAGGCAAGGCGGCCAGCGCATCCAGCGCCTCGGGCGTGGCCTGCCAGCACAGCACGGTGAGCCAGTCGCCGTGAATTGCTATGACTTGTATAGCTGCTTGCGCAATATCCACGGGCGCTGTGGCCGTTTCTCGTATGGAAAGCAGCAGGCGGGCGTGTTCTGGTGTGGCCTCAAACGCGACATCGGCGGGGGCGAACTTGTCGAGTTGCAAATAAGCAAAACTGGCGTTGGTGCCTTGGCTGGTGATGACGCGGCGAATGCGTTCGGCGCACACGTCACGGCACAGGTTTTTCTCGGGCTCTTTGGCGGTGGCTTCGGTGCTGCTGCACAAAATAAAGCGGCGCTTGCCACCGTCTTGGGCGTTGAGCGCCAGCACGGCATGGCCCGTGGTGCCACTGCCGGCAAAAAAATCCAGCACGGTGTCGCCGGGGCGGGTGGCTTGTTGCAGCAAGCCCTGAATCAGCGACAGGGGCTTGGCATAGTTGAACGCCCGGTCACCAAAAATTTGCGCTACCTGGCGCGCACCTTCTTGGTTGGTGGCCGATACCAAGCTGTTTTCTGCTTCGTAGTCTTCGGTTTCAAACTGCGGCACGATCCAGCTCGATAGCGGCTGGGTCTGGTTGCGCAAATCAGCCTTGTAGCGCTTGAACTGCGGGCGGCCAAAACCCACGGGCTTGCCGACCCAAAACTCCAGATTTGGCAGATCGCGGCGCAGCAGCAACGATTTACCACCTTTTGGCACGTCGCCCCTGTCTATTGCTTCAAGCAAAGCATCCATCGTCGGCCAAATTTCAACCCGAGGCTTGGCTGGAAATACGACTTGCCCCAGTCTGACGAACTCCTCCATAGACTTGGCTTGAAGTTGTTGCCCATCTTTGATGCGCTCCTCAGTGGCATAGCGCCAAACACTTTCCGGGCTACATGGGTAATAAGTTCCGGTGCTCGGATCAAGCAATGGGTAATAAAGGTTCGGACGTTCTTTGTACGAAAAGCCTAAAGTGATGTCGCCAATACGCCAATCACCGCGCGGGTCGTTGTCCGGGTTGCCATACATCTCATAGCTTTTCTCAAAGCCGTTGAAACTGAAACCCGCATTGCCATACACCAGCACATGCTCGTGATCGACGGACAGAAAGCACTGCTGATCGGCGTTCGACCCTTGCCGGGTGCGCCAAGTGATGGTGCCCAGCCGCCGCCCCGGAAACACCTCGTCCATCAGCAATTCCAGCCGCGCGCGGTTCTCGTCGTTGATGCTGACCAGAATCACGCCGTCGCTGGTCAACAGCTCGCGCGCCAACGTCAGGCGCTGGTACAGAAATTCCAGCCACTGGCTGTGGCGGTAGCGGTCATTGGCGCCGACAAACTTATCGTTGTAAACCCAGTCTTTGTTGCCGGTGTTGTACGGTGGGTCGATGTAGATGACGCGGACTTTTCCGGCGTGCGTGGCGCGCAGCAGGCGCAAGCTGTCGAAGTTATCGCCCTCGATGATGAGGTTGCTGTGGTGCAGCGTGCCCGGCGGCGTGTGGCTGATGTCTGGCCGCAGGCGCGGCAGCACCACATCGGCATTCAGCGCCGCATCGCGGGCAATGGCGTTGGACTCCCAATACAGCCCCACCTTTTGCTGGGTGAGGTGCTCCACCAGCAGGCGGCGCAGTTGCGGGGCGTTGAGGTGTTGGAGGCTTTCCAGCAGGCTGGTGGATGGTGTGGTCATATTTTTAGATTTGATAGCTGCTGGCGCTTATCCAGTATGCGTGAGAAGCCAAAACACCTTGATCCAAGAGGAAAGCATAGAAGACTCGCAGGGGATAGTTCAACTGTTGATCTGCGCCCACAGCTTGTCCAGGCGCTTCACGCTCACCGGCTGGGGCGTGCGCAGCTCCTGCGCGAAAAAGCTCACGCGCAGTTCCTCCAGCAGCCAGCGCAGCTCCTGCATACGCGCGTCCACCTGGCCCTTGCGCTCGGCCACGAGGCGCCAGTAGCGCTGCTCCTGCGGGCGCAGCTCGGCCAGGCGGGCGGCGTCGCGGGCCGGGTCGGCGCGGAATTTGTCCAGCCGTAGCGTGATGGCCTTGAGGTAGCGCGCGAAGTGCGCCAACTGCGGCCAGGGCGCTGCCGCCAAAAATTGCTTGGGCACGAGGCGCTGGAGCTGCTGCTGCGCGTCCGCCACCGCATCCGGCGCGCCCTTGGTGTCCTTGAGCTTGCGCACCGCTGCGGCGTACTCCTGCAGGATGGTGAGCGCCAGACGCGCCACCTCGTTGGCGATCAGCGTCAGGCGGCCGCGCCCTTCCTGCACGCGGCGTTCGAAATCCTGCGCGTTGGTGGGCAGCGGGTCCAGCAGGAAGGCGCGGTCCAGCGCCACGTCGATGATCTGCGCGCGCAGTTCTTCCTGCGTGCCCAGCGGCATGTAGGCCACGGCCATCTTCTGCAAATCTGGGATGTTCTTTTCGAGGTACTTGAGCGCGTCCTTGATCTGCAACGCGCACAAGCGGCGCAGGCCGGCGCGGTGCTTGGCCGCCGCCACCTCGGGCTCGTCGAACACCTCGATGCTGACGGCGTCGCCCGCGTCGATGAGTGCCGGAAAGCCGATGAGCTGCTGCCCGCCCTTGCCGATCTCCATCAATTCGGGCAGCTCGCCGAAGGTCCAGGCGGTGTAGCGTTGCTCGGCCTGCGCGGCAGGCGCAGGTTTTGCTCTTTTTTCAGGAGCACGTTGCGCTTTATCGGTAGTACTTTCAGATGGTTTTTCATCTGAATTCGGCTTGCTACCAGCGCCAGGCGCTATCTTTAATGAAGCAAGCGCCTGGAAGGCGCCGCGCGCCTTGGCGCCCAGTTCGGCCTTGAGCGCACCCAGGTTGCGCCCCTGGCCCAACTGGCGGCCATGCTCGTCCACCACGCGGAAGTTCATGAACAAATGCGGCGGCACCATGTCGAGCTTGAAGTCGGCGCGCTTGACGTCGAGCGAGGTCTCTTCGCGCACCTGCTTGAGCAGCGCGTCCACCAACCCGGTGTGGCCCACGCGGTCGGGCGTGCCCAGCAAGGCGGCCAGGCGCGTGGCGTTGTCGGGCAGCGGCACGAAGCGGCTGCGCGGGCGCTGCGGCAGGCTCTTGAGCAGGGCCTGGATCTTGTCCTTGAGCATGCCGGGCACGAGCCACTCGCAGCGCTCCTCCTGCACCTGGTTGAGCACGAACAACGGGATGGTGACGGTGATGCCGTCGCGCGGGTCGCCGGGCTCGTGCAGGTAGGCCGCCGTGCAATCGACGCCGCCCAGCCGCACCATCTTGGGAAAGGCGCTGGTGGTGATGCCCGCGGCCTCGTGGCGCATGAGTTCGTCGCGCGTGAGCTTGAGCAGGTCGGGCCGGGCCTTGCTCTCCTGGCGGTACCAGTGCTCGAAGCTGCGGCCGTTGCACACGTCCTGCGGCACCTGCTGGTCGTAGAAGGCGAAGATCAGTTCCTCGTCCACCAGCACGTCCTGGCGGCGCGACTTGTGCTCCAGCTCCTGCACCTTGGCGATGAGCTTGTCGTTGGCGGCCAGGAAGGGCAGGCGCTTGTCCCAGTCCTGCGGCGCCTCGCCGCCCACCAGGGCCTCGCGGATGAACAGCTCACGCGCGGCGTGCGGGTCCACCTTCTCGTAGCCCACGCGCCGGCCGCTATAGACCACCAGGCCATAGAGCGTGGCGCGCTCGAAGGCCACCACCTCGGCGGCCTTTTTCTCCCAGTGCGGGTCGAGCACCTGTTTCTTCAGCAGGTGCGCGCCCACCTCTTCCAGCCATTGCGGCTCGATGGCCGCGATGCCCCGGCCGAACAGGCGCGTGGTCTCCACCAGTTCGGCGCAGACGATCCAGCGGCCCGGCTTCTTGCGCAGGTGCGCGCCCGGGTGGCGGTGGAACTTGATGCCGCGCGCGCCCAGGTACTGGTCCTCTTCCTCGGGCTTGAAGCCGATATTGCCCAGCAGGCCCGCCAGCATGGACAGGTGCAGCGCCTCGTAGCTGGCCGGCTGGGTGTTGAGCGCCCAGTGGTGCTCCGTCACCACGGTGAGCAACTGGCTGTGCACGTCGCGCCACTCGCGCACACGGCGCACGTTGATGAAGTTCTGGCGCAAGAGCTGCTCGTACTGGCGGTTGCTGAGCTTGTGCGTGGGGGCTACCGGTGGGGCCGGCGCAGCGGCGGGCGCCACGGGCGCGGCAGCCTTGCGCTGCGCCACCGGCAGCACCGCCTGCGAGGGGCCACGCGCGCGCGCCTGGGCCTGCTGCTGGCGTGCCGAGGGCAAGGCGGGGGCACCGCCGCGCGCCTCCTGCAGCCACTGCCAGAGCTTGAGGTAGCCGGAAAACTCGCTCTTGTCGTCGTCGAACTTGGCGTGCTGCTGGTCGGCCTGCTGCTGCGCGTCCATGGGGCGGTCACGCACATCCTGCAGGCTCAGCGCGCTGGCGATGACCAGCACCTCGCTGAGGGCACCGCGCGCGCGCGCTTCGAGGATCATGCGGCCCACGCGCGGGTCCAGCGGCAGCTTGGACAGTTCGCGCCCCATGGGCGTGAGCTCGTTCTTGTCGTCCACCGCGCCCAGTTCATTGAGCAACTGGTAGCCGTCGGCAATGGCCCGGCCCGAGGGCGCGTCGATGAACGGAAAGTCCTCCACCACACCCAGGTGCAGCGACTTCATGCGCAGGATCACGCCTGCTAGCGAGCTGCGCAGGATTTCCGGGTCGGTGAAGCGCGGCCGGCCCGCGAAGTCCTTTTCGTCATAGAGCCGGATGCAGATGCCATTGGCCACGCGCCCGCAGCGCCCGGCGCGCTGGTTGGCCGCCGCCTGGCTGATGGGCTCGACCAGCAACTGCTCCACCTTGCTACGCAAACTGTAGCGCTTGACGCGCGCCGTGCCTGCGTCAATGACGTATCGGATGCCCGGAACGGTAAGCGAGGTCTCGGCCACGTTGGTGGCCAGCACGATGCGCCGCCCGGTGTGGCCGTCGAAGATGCGGTCCTGCTCGGCCTGGCTCAGGCGCGCGAACAGCGGCAGCACCTCGGCGTTGCGCGTCACGGGCTGGTGCGCCAGGTGCTTGCGCAGATGGTCGGCGGCCTCGCGTATCTCGCGCTCGCCGGGCAGAAACACCAGGATGTCGCCGGCCGCATTGCCCTGCCACAGTTCGTCCACGCCGTCGGCGATGGCCTCGTTCAGGCCGTAGTCGCGTGACTCCTCGAATGGCCGCCAGCGCTGCTCCACGGGGAAGGTGCGGCCCGACACCTGGATCACCGGAGCCGGGCCCTTGCTGCTTTCAAAGTGCTTGGCAAAGCGGTCCGCATCGATGGTGGCCGAGGTCACCACCACTTTCAGATCGGGCCGGCGCGGCAGAATCTGCCGGATGTAGCCCAGCAGAAAGTCGATGTTCAGGCTGCGCTCGTGCGCCTCGTCGATGATGATCGTGTCGTAGGCTTTGAGCAGCGGGTCGGTCTGCGTCTCGGCCAGCAGAATGCCGTCGGTCATGAGCTTGACCGAAGCGTCGCGGCTCAGCCGATCCTGGAAGCGCACCTTGTAGCCCACCACCTCGCCCAGCGGCGACTTTAATTCCTCGGCAATGCGCTTGGCCACGCTGCTGGCGGCAATGCGGCGCGGCTGGGTGTGGCCGATCAGCTGGCCCTTCTGGCCCGGCGCGGCGTTGCACTTGCCCCGGCCCAGCGCCAGCGCGATCTTGGGCAGCTGCGTGGTCTTGCCCGAACCGGTTTCGCCGCACACGATGATGACCTGGTGCTGGCGCATCGCCTCCATGATCTCGTCGCGCCGACCGGATACGGGCAGGGACTCGGGAAACTCCAGGGTGAAGGCGCGGGAAGGTGCAGGCAGACGCGGATCGGGCAAAGACATGGGGCGCAATTATCGGGCCGTGCAGGCCGCGCCCCTCAAGCCCCCAGCCACCACCCCGCTCCGGCGCTGGCGGCCACCACCAGCCAGGGCGGCAGCTTCCAGGCCATGAGGGCCACTCCCGCCAGCAGCGCCAGGGCAACGTCCTGTGGGGTGTGGATGGCACTGGTCCACACCGGCTGGTACAGCGCCGCCACCAGCAGGCCCACCACGGCCGCGTTGACGCCCGCCAACACCGCCTGCATGCGCGGGTGGGCGCGCAGCCCTTCCCAGAAAGGCAGCGCCCCGGCCACCAACAGGAATGAAGGAGCAAAGATGGCCAGCAGGCACACCAGCGCGCCCCACACACCCTGGGGCCCCATTTGCAGCGAAGCCCCCAGAAAGGCGGCAAAGGTGAACAAAGGGCCGGGCACGGCCTGGGCAGCGCCATAGCCTGCCAGAAAGGTGCCCTGCTCCACCCAGCCCGTGGGCACCACCTCGGCCTGCAACAGGGGCAGCACCACATGGCCACCACCAAACACCAGCGCGCCGGCACGGTAAAACGCGTCGATCAGCGCCAGCGTGGCATGTGGAAACACCGCCACGGCCCAGGGCAGGCCCAGCAGCAGCGCCACAAACAGCGCCAGCCAGGCCATGCCCGCGCGGCGCCCCACGGGGATGGGCAGGGGCTCGTGGGCGGCGCCCTGCCCTGGCGCCAGCGTCCACAGGCCCACCAGCGCGGCCAGCGCCAGGACCAAGACCTGCGCCCAGGCGGAGGACCACCACAGCACAGCGCAGGCGGCCACCGCCATGAGGCTGGTGCGCGGCGCATCGGGGCACAGGCTGCGCGCCATGCCCCACACCGCCTGCGCCACCACAGCCACCGCCACCACCTTGAGCCCGTGCAGCAACCCAGCGGGCACGGCGTCCCCCCAGTGGGCCAGGCCCAGGGCAAACAGGATGAGTGCCACGGCCGATGGCAGCGTGAACCCCAGCCACGCGGCCAGTGCTCCCGGGTAGCCCGCGCGCGCCAACCCCAAGGCCATACCCACCTGGCTGCTGGCGGGGCCGGGCAAGAACTGGCACAGGGCCACCAGATCGGCGTAGTTGCGCTCGCTCAGCCAGCGGCGCCGCACCACCAGCTCCTCGCGAAAATAGCCCAGGTGGGCCACCGGCCCGCCAAAGGACGTGAGGCCCAGGCGCAGGAAAACCAGGAAGACAGCCCAGGGGCTGCGGTCGGAGAACTCGGAGTTGGGCATGGAGGTGATTGTGGATGTGCAGCAACGGCGGCGCAGAATAATCGATACACATGGCACGCCGATGGCGGCCACCGACAGCGCCCGGCGGCGTGTCTGCGCAACAATAGGGGTTTACATCACCCCGCCCGCAGCTTGCGGGCGCACCCGCTGCACACCTACCGCGCATGTCCACCGTCTTCAACTTCACCTTTGTGCCCTGGTTCCGGTCGGTGGCGCCCTACATCCACAAGTTTCGGCACCAGACCTTTGTGGTGGGGCTGACGGGTGAGGCCATTGCGGCGGGCAAGCTGCACAGCATTGCCCAGGACCTGGCCATGATCAAGGCCATGGGCGTGAAAATCGTGCTGGTGCATGGTTTTCGGCCCCAGGTGAACGAGCAACTGGCGGCCAAGGGCCATGCGGGCAAGTACTCGCACGGCATCCGCATCACCGATTCGGTGGCACTGGACTGCGCCCAGGAAGCCGCCGGGCAATTGCGCTTCGAGATCGAAGCCGCCTTCAGCCAGGGACTGCCCAACACGCCCATGGCGGGCTCCACGGTGCGGGTGATCTCGGGCAACTTCGTTACCGCGCGGCCGGTGGGCATTGTGGATGGGGTGGACTTTGAACACTCGGGCCTGGTGCGCAAGGTGGACGTGGCGGGCATCCAGCGCGCGCTGGACATGGACGCGCTGGTGCTGCTCTCGCCCTTCGGCTTCTCGCCCACGGGCGAGGCTTTCAACCTGAGCATGGAAGAAGTCGCCACCTCGGTGGCCATTGCGCTCAAGGCCGACAAGCTGCTGTTCCTGTCCGAGGTGCCAGGCATCCGCACCGACCCCGAGGCTCCCGAGGGCGAGGACAACCCCATCGACACCGAGCTGCCGCTCGCCCAGGCCAAGCAACTGCTGGCGCGCGTGCCGCCGAGCCAGCGCCCCACCGACACGGCCTTCTACCTGCAGCACTGCGTGAAGGCCTGCCAGGGCGGCGTGGAGCGCAGCCACATCATCCCGTTCGCCGTGGACGGCGCGCTGCTGCTCGAAATCTATGTGCACGATGGCATCGGCACCATGATCGTGGACGAGAAGCTGGAGGAGCTGCGCGAGGCCACGGCCGACGACGTGGGCGGCATCCTGCAGCTCATCGAGCCCTTCGAGAAGGACGGCACCCTGGTCAAGCGCGACCGCACAGAAATCGAGCGCGACATCGCCAACTACACCATCATCGAGCACGACGGCGTGATCTTCGGCTGCGCCGCGCTCTACCCTTACCCCGAAAAACGCACCGGCGAAATGGCCGCTGTCACCGTCTCGCCGCAAAGCCAGGGCACAGGCGACGGCGAGAAACTGCTCAAGCGCATCGAACAGCGCGCACGCAACCTGGGGCTGGAGTCCATCTTCGTGCTCACCACGCGCACCATGCACTGGTTCATCAAGCGCGGCTTCGTGGTGGTGGACCCCGAGTGGCTGCCCGACGCCCGCAAGCGCAAGTACAACTGGGATCGGCGCAGCCAGGTGCTGGTCAAGAAGCTCTGAAGCCGTCGCGTGTCGCTGCCACGGCACGCGCTACCTGCGCGATGGCGCCATCGCGCTGCGCGGGGGCAGCAGCAGAGCGCGTGAGATAGCAAGTCACCAACACGGGCGCGGCACCCCCCGGCGGCCAGAGCACGCCGATGTCGTTGGCCGTGCCGCTGTCGCCAGCGGTGCCTGTTTTGTCACCCACCTTCCAACCCGTCACGCCAGCCCGCAGGCGCCGGTCGCCCGTGCTCGTTTCCACGAGCCAGCGTTGCAGCCAGGCACGCGATGCGGGGGTGAGAACATCGCCCAGCACCAGCTTCTGCATCGTCTGCAGCATGGCCAGCGGCGTGGTGGTGTCGCGCGGGTCGCCCACGGCCGCCTCGTTGAGCGTGGGCTCGTTGCGGTCTAGCCGCGTCACGCCGTCGCCCAACGAGCGCACGAAGGCCGTGAACCCTGCGGGTCCGCCATGCCGGGCCAGCAGCAGGTTCGCTGCGGTGTTGTCGCTCAGGCTCACCGTGGCAGAGCACAGCTCGCCCACCGTCAGGCCGCCGCCAGCACCCGCCCGCGGGCCACTGACCGGCGAGTACGCCACCACATCCGCCGTCGCGTAGTGCACGCGCGCATCGAGCCGCTCCTTGCCCTGATCCACCAGAGCCAAGATCCATCCTGCCAGCACCGCCTTGAAGGTGCTGGCCATGGCAAAGCGCTCATCCTGCCGCCAACCCAGCGCCAGACCCGTGCCGGTGTCCAGCATGGCCACGCCCAGGCGGCCCTGGGCGGCGTGCTCAATGCCGGCCAATGTTTCGGCCCATTGGCGGGCTGTGGCGTCCCTGTTCGTGGCATGGCCGGCACACCCCCAAAGCGGCAGGGCCGCAGCGGCTACAAAGCCCAAGAAAAACTGTCGTCTTTGCATATGAAATTTGCGATGAATGAGAAGAAAACCAGAACGATAGAGAGTCTTCACCCAGAGCACCATCGACAATAATTGCCACCAGACCCAAGAAAAACTTCACCATTCCATGCATCTCCCGCTCAATGCCCTGCGTGCGTTCGAAGCCTCTGCGCGCCACCTGAACCTCACACGGGCGGCCGAGGAACTGCATGTGACGCAAACTGCTGTGAGCCAGCACATCCGCAAGCTCGAAGACCGTCTGGGCAAGCCGCTGTTTCGCCGCTTGCCGCGCGGCCTGGCGCTGACGGACGAAGGGCAGGCCTTGCTGCCGGTGGTAGTGGAATCGTTCGGCAACCTGGAGCGCGCCCTGGAAAAGCTGGGCGACACCCGCCCGCGCGAGGTGCTGACCGTGGGCGCCGTAGGCACCTTTGCCGTCGGCTGGCTGCTGCCCCGGCTGCGCGACTTCCAGCAGACCTGCCCGTTCGTGGACCTGCGGCTGCTGACACACAACAACCGGGTGGACATGGCAGGCGAAGGGCTGGACTACGCGATCCGCTTTGGCGACGGCGCCTGGCACGGCACCCATGCCGAACGCATCATGGACGCTCCCATGTCCGTGATGTGCTCGCCAACCCTGGCCCGAGGCCTGCACACGGTGGCTGACCTGGCGCGCCAACCACTGCTGCGCAGCTACCGCGCGGATGAATGGGCTGCCTGGTTCGACGCTGCGGGCTCGCCCTGCCCCATGGTGCGCGGCGCGGTCTTCGACTCATCGCTCACGCTGGCCGAAGCGGCCGCCCAGGGTGCGGGCATGGCGCTGTTGCCGGTGTGCATGTTCACGCGCGAGCTGCGCCAGGGCCGACTGGTCCAGCCGTTCGCACAGGAGTTGCACCAGGGCGCCTACTGGCTCACCAGGCTGCAGTCGCGCACTCCGACGGTTGCCATGACAGCCTTTCGGGACTGGCTGCTATCCCAGGTTTAGGCCGCAGCAAAGCATCGTGCCAATCCGATCGACAGCAAACCATGGAACTTCGCGATATCAGCCCGACCGCTGCATGGCATGCTCTACCGCGTCGATCTGCTCCGGATCGAGAAACTGCTCCGCGTAGCGCTGGTACACCTTGCCCTGCACGAACACATCGAACAGGTCGGGGTCGATGTGGCCGTTGTGCACCATGCGCTCCATGATGCCCAGGGCCTGCGACAGCTTCATGCCGCTCTTGTAGGGTCGGTCGGCGGCGGTCAGGGCCTCGAACACGTCGGCCACGCCGATCATGCGCGCCTGCCAGGACATCTGGGCGCGCGTGAGGCCCCGCGGGTAGCCCTTGCCATCCATGCGTTCGTGGTGGCCCCCGGCGTACTCGGGCACGTTCTTGAGGTGGCGCGGCCAGGGCAGTGTCTCCAGCATCTTGATGGTGGCGACGATGTGGTAGTTGATGGTGTCGCGCTCGGCCTGGGTGAGCGTGCCGGAGCGGATGGTGAGGTTCTCCATCTCCTCGGCGCTCAAAAAGCTGGTCTGCACACCCTCGGGGTTGCGCCACTGGCGCTGCGTGCCGATGACGCGCACGCGCAACTGGTCGGCCTGCTGCATGGCTTCGCTGCCGTGGTTGCAGCGGCGCAGGAATTCGCAGTCGGCCTCCAGGGCCTGCAGTTCACTTTGCAGCGCGGCCTGGGCCATGGCCTCGGCGCCCGCGTCCTGCACCGGGCGCAGGGCCAGCTGGGCGCGCAGGGCATCGAGTTCGGCGTCGCGCTTGAGCACCTCAAAGCGGGTGTCGATCAGCCCGATGCGGTCATAAATGGTTTGCAGCTTGGTCGCCTTGTCCACCACATGCACGGGCGTGGTGATCTTGCCGCAGTCGTGCAGCAGGCCGGCCATCTGCAGTTCGTAGCGGTCGCGCTCGCTCATGCGGAAGTCGGCCAGCGGCCCGGTGGTGGTGGCGTCGGCAGCCTCGGCCAGCATCATGGTGAGCTGGGGCACGCGCTCGCAGTGGCCGCCGGTGTAGGGCGATTTTTCGTCAATGGCCACGTTGATGAGCTTGACAAAGGACTCGAACAGCGTCTCCAGTTGCGTGATGAGCAGCCGGTTGCTCAGCGCGATGGCCGCCTGCGAGGCGAGCGACTCGGTCAGGCTTTGGTCCTCCAGCGAGAACGGCCCCACCTGCCCCGTGGCCGGGTCGATGGCGTTAATGAGCTGCAGCACGCCAATCACCGCACCCTCGTGGTTCTTCATGGGCACGGTGAGAAAGGATTGCGAGCGGTAACCGGTGCGCTGGTCAAAGGCGTGCGTGCCCGAAAAGTCAAAGCCTGCCTCGGCATACACATCGGCGATGTTGACCGTGCGCTCGCGGATGGCGGCGTGGGCGGCCACGAGCGCATCGTTGGGCGAGCCGTCGGCACGGCGTAGCGGCAGGTCGGGCAAGCCCACGCGCTGACCCGTGGTGCCGCCCTGGCGGATGCCCAGCGAGTCGGTGCGCATGATCTCGAAGCGCAGCGCCCCGCCATCGGGCGTCATGCTGTAAAGGGTTCCGGCATCGGCGCCGGTCAGGGCCTTGGCGGCTTCGAGGATGTTTTCGAGCAGGCGTTCGATGTCGCGCTCGCGCGAGAGCGCGGCGCCGATCTGGTTGAGCTGCTCCAGGCGACGGAACAGCTCGATGGCGGATGACTTGCCCATGGTGGTGCCTTCATGCCGACCCCCTGCGGCCAGCGCCCCGCCATGTTAGCGCCGCTTACAGCGCCATCGGTGACAGGATCAGCGGGTCCGCAGGCCGCGCACCAACAGCCACAGCATGGCCAAGCCAAACACCACAAACCACACGAAGGACCAGTTGGCGATGGAGCCTCCCAGGAAAGTCCAGTCGATGGCCGTGCAGTCGCCCGAGCCTTTGAAAATCATGGGAATGGCGCGGCGGATCGGGTAGTTCTCGATCATCCCGTAGAAGTCACGCCCGCACATGGACACCTCGGGCGGGAACCACTGCAGCCAGCTCTGGCGCGCCGCCGTGAACGCGCCAAACCCGCTGCTCAGCACCGCCAATGCGGTGAGGCTCATCCACCAGCCTTTTTTGCCACTGGCGCTTGCCAGTCCTGCGAGGATAGCTACAAAAATCAGAGCATAACGCTGCACAATGCACATGGGGCACGGCTCCAGCCCCACCACATGCTGCAGGTACAGGCCAAACGCCAGCATGGCAATGCACGCGGCGCTGATGAACGCGAGCACGCGGCGCGGCGCGTGGTCAAACCAATGTGCAATCATTCTTCACCTTATCGAACCCCCGGCTGGCACGCCCGACAGGGGCGCCGCTCAGATGCCAGAGGCCTGGTCCAAAAATACCCGGGCACGCCGCGGTGTCACCAACAGCATATCCCCTTGCGCAAAGCCCATGTCGCGGTACTGCTGTGCAGGAATCTGCGCTTCGATCAGGGCCTGCGGGGCTGCATTGTGCGCTGGTTGGTGGTCGCCGGTTGGAATAAGTTCCAGCCGCGCGATCGGCCCCACCACAATGGCCCGCTCCAGTTGCGCCACGATGCCCCGCGGGCGCCCGTCCTCGTCCACGCCCGCGCCGCTGGTGTAGCGCTCCACGTCCAGATCGTGCGGGCGCACATAGGCAAAGGCCTTGGCGTTCTGCGCCTGGTGGTGCTCGGGCGAATCAAGCTCCATGCCCTCCAGGTGCACCAGGCCTTCGTGCGCACGGCCATGGAACAGGTTCACATCACCCAGGAAGCCATACACGAACGGGCTGGCCGGATGGTCCCAGACCTGCTGCGGCGTGCCGCTTTGCTCGATCTTGCCCTGGTTGATGACGACCACGCGGTCGGCCACCTCCAACGCCTCTTCCTGGTCGTGCGTCACGAAGATCGAGGTGACATGCAGCTCGTCGTGCAGGCGGCGCAGCCAGCGGCGAAGCTCCTTGCGCACCTTGGCGTCGAGCGCGCCGAAGGGCTCGTCGAGCAGCAGCACCTTGGGCTCCACGGCCAGCGCGCGCGCCAGGGCGATGCGCTGGCGCTGCCCGCCCGAGAGCTGCGAGGGGTAGCGCTCGGCCAGCCAGTCCAGCTGCACGAGCTTGAGCAGGTCCATCACCTTCTGCTTGATCTGCGCCTCGCTCGGGCGCTCGCTGCGCGGCTTGACGCGCAGGCCAAAGGCCACGTTTTCGAACACCGTCATGTGACGGAACAGCGCGTAGTGCTGGAACACAAAGCCCACGTTGCGCTCGCGCACGTGCACGTCGGTCGTGTCCTCGCCGCTGAAGTGGATGCTGCCCACGTCGGCCGTCTCCAGGCCGGCGATGATGCGCAAAAGCGTGGTCTTGCCGCAGCCCGAGGGGCCGAGCAGCGCGATGAGTTCGCCGGACGCGATGTCCAGGCTCACGTCACGCAGCGCCTGGAAGTCGCCGAACTGCTTGCTGACGTTGCGGATTTCAATGCTCATGTTCTGTTGTCCTTCACAAACCGGCGGGCGCAGGGCGCTCCGGCGGGAGTTCTGCGGCCGCCTTGAGCGCCTGCTCGTTGCGGTGCTCGGCAACCGTCTTGATGACCAGCGTGACCAGCGCCAGCAGCGCCAGCAACGAGGCCGCCGCGAAGGCCGCGACCGACTGGTACTCGTTGTAGAGGATCTCGACGTGCAGCGGGATGGTGTTGGTCTGCCCCCGGATATGGCCCGACACCACCGACACCGCGCCGAACTCGCCCATGGCGCGCGCATTGCACAGGATCACGCCGTACAGCAGGCCCCATTTGATGTTGGGCAGCGTGACGTACCAGAAGGTCTGCCAGCCGGTGGCGCCGAGCACGATGGCCGCCTGCTCCTCGTCGTTGCCTTGCGCCTGCATCAGCGGGATCAGCTCGCGCGCGATGAACGGGAAGGTCACGAACACCGTGGCCAACACGATGCCCGGCACGGCAAAGATGATCTTGATGTCGTTCGCCGCAAGCCAGGGCCCAAACCAGCCCTGCGCACCAAACATGAGCACGTAAACCAGACCCGCCACCACGGGAGACACGGAAAACGGCAGGTCCACCAGCGTGGTCAGGAAGGCCTTTCCCTTGAACTCGTACTTGGCAATGCACCAGGCCGCCGCCACGCCAAACACCAGGTTCAGCGGCACGGCGATGAGCGCCGTGATGAGCGTGAGCTTGATGGCAGACCACGCATCGGGCTCGCGCAGACCTTCCAGATACGCGCCAAAGCCTTTGCGCAGCGCCTCGGCAAACACGGCGGCCAGCGGCAGCACCAAAAACAGCAGCATGAAGGCCAGCGCCAGCGTGATCAATGTGTAGCGCACCCACGGCGCCTCGGTCGTGCCTGCTTGTGCGCGGCGAATGGTTCGAGAGTTGTTGCCGCTCATGCTGGAGCCCCTGCGTGGCGACGCTGCCAGGCCTGCAGCGCGTTGATGACGAGCAGCAGGATGAAGGAGATGACCAGCATCACCACCGCCACGGCGGTGGCGCCAGCGTAGTCGTACTGCTCCAGCTTGCCGATGATGATGAGCGGCGTGATCTCCGACACCATGGGCATGTTGCCGGCGATGAAGATCACCGAGCCGTATTCGCCCACGGCGCGCGCGAAGGCCATGGCAAAGCCGGTCATCAGCGCCGGCGTGATGGACGGCAGGATGACCAGGCGGAAGGTTTGCCAGCGCGTGGCGCCCAGGCTGGTGGCGGCTTCTTCCAACTCCTTCTCGGCGTCTTCGAGCACGGGCTGCACGGTGCGCACCACGAAGGGCAGGCCGATGAAGATCAGTGCGATGACGATGCCCGCAGGCTTGAACGCGAGCTGGATGCCCAGAGGTTCCAGAATGCTGCCCACCCAACCATTGCCCGCCAGCAGCGCCGTGAGCGAAATGCCCGCCACAGCGGTGGGCAGCGCAAACGGCAGGTCCACCAGTGCATCGACAATTTTCTTGCCGGGGAACTTGTAGCGCACCAGCACCCAAGCGATGAGCAGGCCGAAAAACAAGTTGACCAGCGCCGCGATGAACGAGGCGCCGAAGGTGAGCTTGTACGAGGCCAGCACGCGCGGTGCGCTGATGGCCGTCCAGAACTGCTCCCAGGTCAGCGTGAAGGTCTTGAAGACCAGCGCCGACAGCGGAACCAGCACGATGATGCTCAGATAGAACAGCGTGTAACCCAGCGACAGCCCGAAGCCGGGCAGCACGCGTTTGGGCGCACGCCGCCCGGCCTGCGCCGGGGCTGCCCCCAGCGCGGCCACGGAGGTGGCGGCGGTCATGGCTTACTTCGCGCTATAGATTTTGTCGAACTGGCCACCGTCGTTGAAGTGCACTTTCTGCGCTTCGGTCAGCGAACCGAAATACTTGGCCACGGTGAACTGCTTGAGCGGCTTGAAGGTGGCTTCGTATTTCTTGAGCACCTTCTCGGAGCGCGGGCGGATGGCGTGCTTGGCGGCAATTTCCTGGGCCTCGTCGGAGTACAGGTAGTCCAGGTAGGCCTTGGCGAGCTGCGCCGTGCCCTTCTTGGCCACGGTGCGCTCCACCACGGCCACGGGGTTCTCGGCCACGATGCTGACCGACGGGTAGATCGCATCAACCTTGCCGGCGCCGAATTCACGGTCGATGGACACCACCTCGGACTCGAACGTGATGAGCACGTCGCCCTGGTTGCGCTGCAGGAAGGTGGCGGTGGCATCGCGCCCGCCCTTGGCGAGCACGGGCACGTTCTTGTAGAGCTTGGCCACGAACTCGGCAGCCTGCTGCTCGGTGCCGCCCTTCTCGCGCACGGCGCCCCAGGCGGCCAGGTAGGCGTAGCGGCCGTTGCCGCCGGTCTTGGGGTTGACCACGATCACCTGGATGCCGGGCTTGATGAGATCGTCCCAGTCCTTGATGCCCTTGGGGTTGCCGTTGCGCACCAGGAACAGCATGGTCGAGGTGGTGGGCGATGCGTCGTGCGGGAACTTCTGGGCCCAGTCCTTGGCCACCACGCCACTGTCGGCGAGGAACTGCACGTCGGTGGTGGTGTTCATGGTCACCACGTCGGCGGCCAGGCCGTCGTTCACGGCGCGCGCCTGGGCGCTGGAGCCGGCGTGCGACTGGTCGATCTTGATGTCCTGGCCTGTCGTCTTCTTGTAGTGCGCAGCAAAGGCAGCGTTGTAATCCTTGTAGAACTCCCGGGCCACGTCGTACGAAACGTTCAGCAGTTGATTCTGGGCCAATGCCGTGCCACTGACGGCCAGGGCCAAGGAAGCGATCAGGGTTTTGAGTGTGTGAGAAATCATGGCTATGCTCTGTCCGGTATGGAGGTTCGGACGCATTGTGCGCAGCCTTTTATAAAACTCAAACGAATGAATTGTTTTTTATTTATTCGATATGAGAATATCAGTGATGCCCAACTGCCTCCAGCGCTGGGTACAAGGTGTCGATCCAGTGGTTCAACTCGTCCTGAGTGACCTGCAGAAAGTCCAGGCACGCCTGGCCATGCTGCTGCCATTCGCGGGCGGGGGGCATGCCCTCATGCTGGTGCACCAGAAAATCCGCCAGCGCACCCAGAGCCACCAGCCTGCGTACCGTGGGGTCGAAGCGCTCGTCATTCAGGCAGCCAAAGTCGTGGTGCAGCCAGATGGCCTGTGCCACGTCACCGGGCAGGTGCCAGGTGCGCGCAACGATGGCGCCCACCACGGCATGGTCGGTACGGTGGTTGGCGTTTTCGGTCTGGGTGAAGCTGCGATCCTTGCGGGCAAGCGCCTCCGTCACCGTAGAGGCGTAGCCGCGCACAGCCTTGACCAGCACCGGGATGCCCACATGGCAGAACAGTCCGTAGCTGTAGCCCAGCCCATGCGGCAGGCTGTAGAGCTGGCTGCCGATGTGCTCACAGGCAATGGCGCGGCGCTGCGAGCTTTCCCAGAAATGCTCCAGCAACGGAGAGCGCACTTGCAGCGCCTGGCGCGTGATGAAGGCCGACAGCAGCTCTGCTGCAGGGCGCAGGCCCAGCACCGTGAGGGCCATGCCCACGGTCTGCACCGGTTGCTCCAGCCGGTACAACGGGCTGTTGGCGGTGCGGATCAACGCCGCCGCCAGGGCCACATCGGACGAGGCCAACTGGTCCAGCGCATCCATGTCCGTCTCTTGCTGGGCCAGTATTTCCTGCAGGCGAAACAGGGCCTGCGGGCATGGCGGAATGACGATGGCTCGCACGGCGGGCAAGCTGCGGGCCTGGCGAATGTTCTGGTCGATCGGGTGGTCGGTCACGGTGGAAATCCCCAGCGATGGGTGCCTGGTGGCCGCGACAAGGTGCTTGCACAACCCACACAGGCTTTGTTTCAATTGGTTGCATTGTGACCGCAAACCGGTGTCTGCGCGCGCTCCCCCCGGTGGCCAGAGGCCGCTTTAGCCCCCTGTTGACACACGGGTCGCCATGCTGCTGCGCCCCGGCATGGATTCGCCCAGAAAGTCCAGAAAATGCCGCACCGCAGGTGCCAACCCACGGCGCGAAGGAAAGACCGCGTGGACGATGCCCGGCGTGGGCGCCCAATCCGGCAGCACGCGCACCAAACGCCGGTCGCGGATTTCATCGTGGCACATGTAGTCAGGCAACCAGCAAATGCCCGTGCCCGACAGCGCGGCAAACTTGAGCGTGAGCAGGTCATCGGCCACATAGCGCGGTGTGTGCTGCACCGTCTGCTGGGCACCGTTGGGGCCGATGAGCTGCCACACGGCCTTGCCGTCGGGTGCCGACATGGAGATGGAGTCCATGCGCGCCAGGTCGGCCAACGTCGTGGGCGTGCCCTGGCGGATCAGCAGATCGGGGCTGGCCACCAGCACCTGGCGCGCCACATCCAGGCGCTTGACGACCATGCTGCCGCTGTCGTCCACCGTGGGCCGCACGCGCAGCGCCACGTCCAGGCCTTCTTCCACGAGGTTGACGGCCCGGTTGCTCACCTGCAGCTCCACCCGCACCAGGGGATGGCGCGCCAGAAAAGCAGGCATCAACTCGCCCAGCACCGTCTGCGCGAGCGTGACCGGGCAACTCACCCGGATGGTGCCGCGCGGCTCGGTCTGCACCTGGGCCACCGTGTCGCGCGCCGCCAGGGCCGACTCGCGCACCGCCTGGCAATGCCGCAGAAAGGCCTCGCCCACATCGGTCAGGGACAGCTTGCGCGTGGTGCGCTGCAACAGGCGTACGCCCAGTTGCGCCTCCAGCTCGGAAACCCGGCGCGACAGGCGCGACTTGGGGATGCCCAAAGCCCTCCCGGCGGCAGCAAAACCGCCCCGCTCCACCACTTCGGCGAAGTACAGCATGTCGTTGAGATCCTGCATGGTGGCTCCTTGGCGCTCATTGTTCCACTGGCAGGACAATCTATCGCATTTTCGCCAACTTATCAAAAACTAAGGCGATCTCCACAATCTATCCATCGCCACACACCGTGGCTCCACCCCCAGGAGATCACCATGCAACTGCTTCACATCGATTCCGCCATCACCGGTTCCAACTCGGTATCCCGCCAGCTCACCGCACAGGTGGTGGCCGCCTGGACCGCCGCCCACCCCGGCACACAGGTGGATTACCTGGATCTGGTGGCCAACGCCCCGGCCCACTTCACCATGGAAGCCATGGCCCCGCGCACCGGGCAGACCGAGGGCCTGAGCGAGGTGCAGGTGCGCGAGAACGCTGTGTCCGAACAGCTGGTGAGCCAGTTCCTTGCCGCCGACGTGGTGGTGATCGGTGCGCCGTTCTACAACTTCAGCATTCCCACGCAGCTCAAGGCCTGGATCGACCGCATCGCCCAGCCCGGCCGCACCTTCCGCTACACCGCCAACGGCCCCGAAGGCCTAGCCAAGGGCAAGACCGTGATCATCGTGTCGAGCCGTGGCGGCGTGTACTCCACCAGCGAAGGCGGCCGCGCCATGGAGCACCAGGAGAGCTACCTGCAGACCGTGCTGGGCTTCTTCGGCGTGACGGATGTGCGCTTTGTGCGCGCCGAGGGCGTGGCCATGGGCGACGCCGCCAAGGCCAGTGCCCTGAGCGCAGCGCAGCAGCACATCGGCCAAGCCGCCAACCAGCCGCTGGCACAGCAAGCCGCGTGAAGTGAAACACCCCCTTGTGTCGCCTTCGGCGCCTTCCCCCCGCTCTCGCAGCGCTACGCGCTGCGGGAGGGGGGACGCTCCCAGCGCGGCGGGGGCGGCCCTTGCGCGGGAGCTCTGGCCTGGGGCGCGCCCGTTTCATCCGCTGCGGGTAGCGCGCATGCGGTATGGATGACTGAGATGAAGCGCATCCCCCGGTAGCGCTTCGCGCCCTGCCTGGGGCGTGCCCGTTTCATGCATCGCGGGCGCCGCGTTCGCGGAACGGATCACTGATGTGCTACCCGGCGCCTTATTCGCCCAGCGCGCGCTCCAGTGCCGCGTGCAGGCGGCGCGCATACAAGGCGGCATCCCAGGGGCGATCGGCCAGCACGTCGCACGACACGGTGCGCTGCCGCATGCCGTCCACATCGTCGGGGTGGCCCAGGGCGCCACACAGCAAAGGCCAGTCCGGCACCGTGGCCAAGGTGCCCGCGACCAGCAGCACCCCCGTGCGCTGGCGGCGCTGGGCCAGCCCCACCAGCTTGCGGCCCGCCGCATCCACCACCTCCCAAGGGGCTAGACTGCCGTAGCAGGCCCAGCCCACCACGGGGCCCAGGTGCGCGTTGGCGGCAGCGACTTCCGATTCCGGCAGGGCACGGCCAGCCACACCCAGAGCGGCCAACACGTCCACATGCAGTTGGCCCAGGTCACGGTAACTGTCGGGCAGGCGCCCGCGCACCCAGGGGTGCGTCAGTGGCAAGGCCACCGAAGCGCTCACCATCCACGGCCCGGTCAGCACCGCACCGCCCCCCGACGGGCGCACCAGCACATCCATGCCCTGCGGCATCCGCTGCGCCGCTTCGGCATGCAGGGCGCGCTGCGAACAACCCAGCACGATGACGGGATCTCGGTACGTCCAGACGCGAAAACGGGGCGCAGTGACGGGCTCGGCCATCTGGAGCGTGTTCCAGGCCTGCTCTTGCTGTACGGTGTCGATGGGAAGGCTCCGAGGGTGAAAAGGGGTCGCCGATGGCGCGCCGAACTATCCTGCCGCCAGGGCTGAAAGTCAAATCGGCAAACCCCAGTGCAAGCAAATTGCTATGTCTTTTATAGCTACCAGCGCTTTGAAGACGGGCGTCATAAGCCATTTTCCCTAAAAATTGGTGCCCCACCACCCCCTGTGCACCCACTGCACCATGGCCTGGCAAGCCCCGGCCTCGGTCGGTCGCTTTCATCCGCCCCGCTGCGCCCTGCTCCAAAGCTCCCTCGCTTTCAGGATGCAAGAAAACCTCGCCCCCAATTCCAAAGTAATTTAGTCAAGATAATGCGCAACCAAATCAAGCAAACCACAGAAACCGATAAATAAAATCGGAAATTCCCAAGTGAACATAACGCATCACCGTCACCGAATGGAAACGCAAAAATGAGGGCGCTAGCGATCGGAGGCACTTGCCGAAGGCGAAAAAGACGTATCTTAGTTACATTGCACCCTGCTGACGGGTCTCCTGGCGTGGGCCACCCTTGGCGCATTCAGAACAGAACCCTGGCACCTCTGGGATTGAATCTGCGGCTGGCAACCCGGGAACGGCAGCCCTTGCGTATGCACCATTCTCCCCGCAGCAGTGCGGTGGCCAGGCCGTTGGCCAGCGCGCAGACCCCATGAACACTGGCTTTGGTGCGTTGCAGCAGGATTCCATGCTGGGTGCGCCCCATCGCTTCTGCCAAGGCGACGCACCCAGCCAAGCCCTCAGGCACCAAGTTCCTCAAAAAAGCCATAAGAAAAGTATGTTTTTTGATCGCGATCAAACATACATCTCACGTACAGGTTCAGCATACCGGGCATCAGGTTACAGACCAGTAAATACAAAAACCCACGACAGCAGAAATGTTCAACCGATATTTCGGTTATGTAGCCGGTCAAGAATTTTCAGCACTCCACGATTCGATACGGTGCTGAAAATATAGGCACATCGATTTTCTGGCTGTTCACACCAATATCTGCGCCACACACAGCCGCGCGACGAAAGCCCCCCTTGAATATCTCCAGCGCCATTGTTTATGCGAGGCCCGGCACCGATGCCGTGCTGCGCGAGCGACTCACCCAAGTGCAGGGTGTCGAAGTGCATGCCGCCTCCGAAGACGGAAAGATCATCGTCACCATCGAAGCCGAAAACGACCGCGCAGCGATCGATGTCTATGAGGCCCTCGGGCGCATCGACGATGTTTTGAATATCGCCATGATCTTTCAGCAAACCGAATCCCACCCTGATCAGGAGTTAGTGAAATGCAAGTAACCCGTCGTGACCTCATCAAGGCACATGCTGTCACCGCTGCTGCCACGGCCATCGGCATCAGCGTTCCAGGCGCGCAGGCGCTGGCGCAATCTGCCGGCTCCGGCGACGACATCCGTTGGGACAAGGGCGCCTGCCGTTTCTGCGGCACCGGTTGCGGCGTGCTCATCGGCGTCAAGGACGGTCGCGTGGTGGCCACCCAGGGCGACCCCGACGCGCCAGTCAACAAGGGCCTGAACTGCATCAAGGGTTACTTCCTGTCCAAGATCATGTACGGCAAGGACCGCCTCACGCAGCCGCTGCTGCGCATGAAGGACGGCAAGTTCGACAAGAACGGCGAGTTCGCACACATCTCGTGGGACAAGGCATTCGACATCATGGAGGAGAAGTGCAAGGCCGCGCTCAAGGCGGGCGGGCCGCGCAACATCGGCATGTTCGGTTCCGGCCAATGGACGATCTGGGAGGGCTACGCAGCCGCCAAGTTGTTCAAGGCCGGTTTCCGTTCCAACAACATCGACCCCAACGCCCGCCACTGCATGGCCTCGGCCGTGGCCGGCTTCATGCGCACCTTCGGCATTGACGAGCCCATGGGCTGCTATGACGACTGCGAGCACGCCGACGCCTTCGTGCTGTGGGGCTCGAACATGGCCGAGATGCACCCCATCCTGTGGTCGCGCGTCACCGACCGGCGCCTGACGGCCAAGCATGTCAAGCTGCATGTGCTGTCCACCTTCACGCACCGCTCGTGCGAACTGGCCGACAGCGAGCTGATCTTCAAGCCCCAGTCGGACCTGGCGATCCTCAACTACATCTGCAACTACATCATCCAGAGCGGCGCGGTGAACGAGGACTTCGTCAAGAAGCACGTGAACTTCCGCAAGGGCGTGACCGACATCGGCTACGGCCTGCGCCCCACCCACCCGCTGGAGCAGGCCGCCGGCAACAACGGCTATCCCGGCCCGGACGGCAAGCCCAAGGGCGCGCCCGATGCGTCTGCGCCCATCAGCTTCGAGGAATTCAAGCAGTTCGTCGCCGAATACACCCTCGACAAGGCGCATGAGCTTTCGGGTGTGCCCAAGGACAAGCTCGAAGCGCTGGCCAAGACCTATGCCGACCCCAAGACCAAGGTCACGTCCTTCTGGACCATGGGCTTCAACCAGCACACGCGCGGCACCTGGGTCAACAACATGATCTACAACGTCCACCTGCTGGTGGGCAAGATCTCCGAGCCTGGCAACAGCCCGTTCTCCCTCACGGGCCAGCCCTCGGCCTGCGGCACGGCGCGCGAAGTGGGCACCTTTGCCCACCGCCTGCCCGCCGACATGGTGGTGACCAACCCCAAGCACCGCGAAATTTCCGAGAAGCAGTGGAAGCTGCCCGCCGGCACCATCCCCGACTGGATCGGCCTGCACGCCGTGGCCCAGAGCCGCGCGCTCAAGGACGGCAAGCTCAACTTCTACTGGACCACGACCACCAACAACATGCAGGCCGGGCCGAACATCAACGGCGAGATCTGGCCCGGTTTCCGCAATCCGGCCAACTTCATCGTGGTGTCCGACTGCTACCCCACGGTGTCCGCCATGGCGGCCGACCTGATCCTGCCCTCGGCCATGTGGGTCGAGAAGGAAGGCGCGTTTGGCAACGCCGAGCGCCGCACGCAGTTCTGGCGCCAGCAGGTCAAGGCCCCGGGCCAGGCCAAGTCCGACCTGTGGCAGTACATCGAGTTCTCCAAGCGCTTCAAGGTCGAGGAAGTGTGGCCCGCCGAACTGCTGGAGAAGGCCCCCGAGTACAAGGGCAAGACGCTGTACGACGTGCTGTATGCCAACGGCCAGGTCAACAAGTTCCCGCTCGCCGACCTGCAGAAGGGCTTTGACAACGACGAATCCAAGGAACTGGGCTTCTACCTGCAGAAGGGCCTGTTCGAGGAATACGCCGAGTTCGGCCGCGGCCATGCGCACGACCTGGCTCCGTTTGACACCTACCACAAGGCGCGCGGCCTGCGCTGGCCCGTGGTGGACAACAAGGAAACGCTGTGGCGCTTCCGCGAGGGCTATGACCCCTACGTGAAGAAGGGCGAAGTGGTCAAGTTCTACGGCAAGCCCGACGGCAAGGCCTGGATCTTCGCCCTGCCCTACGCGCCCGCCGCCGAGATGCCCGACGCCGAGTTCGACCTGTGGCTGTCCACCGGCCGCGTGCTGGAGCACTGGCACACCGGCTCGATGACGCGCCGCGTGCCCGAGCTGTACCGCGCCATGCCCGATGCCTGGCTCTACATGCACCCCGAGGACGCCAAGAAGCGCGGGCTGCAGCGCGGCGACACCGTCAAGGTGATGACGCGGCGCGGCGAGGTCAGCACCAAGGTGGAAACCCGTGGCCGCAACAAGCCGCCGCTGGGCCTGGTGTTCATGCCCTTCTTCGACGAGCACCGCCTGGTGAACAAGCTCACGCTGGACGCCACCTGCCCGATCTCGAAAGAGACCGACTTCAAGAAGTGCGCCTGCAAGGTGGTGAAGGCCTGACCCTCCAAGGGCGCATGGAGACATGCGCCCGGCCCCTCCCTCGTTCCGTTCCGCCCACACCATGACCGCCCCCGTCAAAGACAGCGCGCGCCGCCAGTTCATCCTCGACACCACGAAGATGGCCTGCGGCATGAGCGTGCTCGGACTGGGCCTGGGCTTGGTCAACAAGCAGGCCAAGGCCTTGCCAGCGGGCGCCATCCGGCCACCGGGCGCAGGCAACGAGACCGACTTCCAGTCCGCTTGCATCCGCTGCGGCCTGTGCGTGCGCGATTGCCCCTACGACATCCTGCAACTGGCCACGCCGGCACAGCAGGTGGCCACGGGCACACCCTTCTTCGTGGCGCGCAGCAAGCCTTGCGAGATGTGCGAGGACATTCCCTGCGTCAAGGCCTGCCCTACGGGCGCGCTGGACCATGACCTCACCGACATCACCCAGGCCAAGATGGGCCTGGCGGTGCTGGTGGACCATGAAACCTGCCTGAACTTCCTGGGCCTGCGCTGCGACGTGTGCTACCGCGTCTGCCCGGTGATCGACAAGGCCATCACGCTCGAAATACAGCACAACGAGCGCACGGCCAAGCACACCATGTTCCTGCCCACGGTGCACTCCGAGCACTGCACGGGCTGCGGCAAGTGCGAGGCGTCCTGCGTGCTGGAAGTGGCGGCCATCAAGGTCTATCCCATCGCGCAGGCCAAGGGCGAGCTGGGCGCGCACTACCGCCTGGGCTGGGAAGAAAAACGCAAGGCCGGCCAGTCGCTGGTGGAAGACAAGGGCCTGATCGACCTACCCGACCGCATGCCCGAAGGCACCACCCTGCCCGGCCACTTTGACCCAGGAAGCAGCAAGGGCCTGCCCAGCAGCCCCTTCGGCTCTGAAGGCAAACTCCCTGACGGAGCACCGCGATGAAGCCCGCCGACAACGCTTTTGCCCGCGAGGCCATCGAAGCCAAGGGCTGGTGGGGCGCGCACCGCTGGCTGGTGCTGCGCCGACTGGTGCAACTGACCGTGCTCGCGCTGTTCCTGGTCGGCCCGTGGTTCGGCTGGTGGATCGTCAAGGGCAACCTCAACTACAGCCTGACGCTGGGCACGCTGCCGCTGGCCGACCCGCTGGTGATGCTGCAACTGCTCGCCACGCGCCATGTGCCCGAGCGCAACGCCATCATCGGCGTGTGCATCGTGCTGGCCTTCTACCTGCTGGTGGGTGGTCGTGTTTACTGCGCCTGGGTGTGCCCGGTGAACATCGTCACCGACGCGGCCAGCGCCCTGCGCCGCAAGCTCGACATCCGCGGCGGCGGCGACATGCCGCGCCAGACGCGCTACTGGATCCTGGCCCTCATCCTTGTGCTGGCGGCCACCACCGGCGGCATCGTCTGGGAGCTGGTGAACCCGGTGTCCCTGCTGCCGCGCGGCCTGATCTTCGGCATGGGCGCGGGCTGGCTGGTCATTGGCGGCATCTTCCTGTTCGACCTGTTCGTCATGAAGCGCGGCTGGTGCGGGCATCTGTGCCCCGTGGGTGCCTTCTACAGCCTGGTGGGCCGCTGGAGCCTGGTGCGCGTGTCGGCCACCAAGCGCGATGCCTGCAACAACTGCCTCGACTGCTTCGTCGCCTGCCCCGAGCAGCAGGTGATCCGCATGCCGCTCAAGGGCGCCAGCAAGGGCGTGGGCCCCATGATCCTGGACAGCAACTGCACCAACTGCGGGCGCTGCATCGATGTCTGCTCCAAAGACGTATTCACCTTTGTTCCGCGCTTTGCGCCGAACGAGGCCCCCACTACCAGTGCGGCCCCACAGCCGCCGCAATGATTCCAAACACCTTTCAAACGTGGAGATCCCCATCATGAAGACGACCCTCAAAATCTCGCTGGCCGCCCTCCTGTCCGTGGCCGCATGCTGGAGCGCCGCGCAGACGGTGAGCGCCATGCGCGGCAGTGATGTGCCGGCCGTCGACAAGGCTCCCGAGATCCAGCCCTACCTCGGCAGCAAGCCCGGCGGTCACGCACTCATCCCCCGCACCTTCCAGCAGCAACCGCCGCTGGTGCCGCACAAGGTCGAAGGTTTCGACGACATCACCAGCGAAGACAATGTCTGCCTGGATTGCCACATCCACAAGGAGGTGCGCGGCCAGAAGATCCCGCAGGTCAAGGAAAGCCACCTGGTCAAGCCCGTCAACCCCGATGCCCCGGTGATCGACAAGGCGCGCTGGCAGTGCAATTCCTGCCACGTGCCCCAGATCGACGCCAAGCCCCTGGTGGAAAACGTCTTCAAGGGCAACACCGCCGCCAAGTGACTCTCACCCGGGCGCCAGCCGCCCGGTATGCCCCTGCTCCAAATACCCCCCGCTATTGCGCGCCATGGCAGTGTCCCTGCCCTCTGGCGCGGTTTTTTTGGGCCGCACTGAAAGTGTCAAGCGCAGCCCTCGGTGCCATCGTGGGATGACGCTCAGAGCCGATGCAGCGCCCAGGGTCAAAGCAGCGTCGGCCAGAGGAAACTTGATAAAGTGGCGGCCAAGGCCCATTTTGGTGGTTCCAAGGGTTTGGGAATGCGGCAAAACCATTCTGGAAGCTGCCCCTCCAAACCACAGCCACGGTGCCTCCGTTTTTTTTATTACCAACACATTTCAAAGGTTCCCCATGGCACGCATGGTTCAATGCATCAAGCTCGGCAAGGAAGCCGAAGGCCTTGACTTTCCCCCCTATCCCGGCGAGCTCGGCAAGCGCATCTGGCAAAACGTGAGCAAGGAAGCCTGGGCCGCCTGGATCAAACACCAGACCATGCTGGTGAATGAAAATCGCCTGAACCTGGCCGACGCACGCGCCCGCCAGTACCTGGCACGCCAGATGGAGCAACATTTCTTCGGCGGCGGTGCGGACGCGGTGCAGGGCTACGTCCCCCCCAGCGCCTGACACGCCCACCCCGTGCCCTCTGCACGCACACCGGCGCCCTCCGCGGCGCCTTTTTTCATTGGCTATCGAAGCAACCCACCATGGCTGACGGCATTGACTGGCTCGACGACGGCACCCCCTACAGCAAACGCTTTGGCGACCGCTACCACGGCGAGCAAGGCGCACTGGCACAGGCGCAGGCCGTGTTTCTACAGGGCTGCGGCCTGCCCCAGGCCTGGGCTGGCGCACGGCAGTGGCGCATCCTGGAGACCGGGTTTGGCATGGGGCTCAACTTCCTGGCCACCTGGGCTGCTTGGCGGGCAGACGCGCAGCGCCCCCAGATGCTGCATTTCATGTCGGTGGAAGCGTGGCCGGTATCCGCCTGCGACCTGATGCGCGCCGCAGAGCGCCACCCGGAGTTGCTGCCACTGGCCCACGAACTGTTCGCCCAGTACTGGGGTCTGCTGCCTGGCGTGCATAGGCTGGTGTTCGAGGGCGGGCGCGTACTGCTGACCCTGGCCATTGGCGACGCCCACATGCAGTTGCGCGAACAGGCTTGGCAAGCCGACTCGGTCTATCTGGACGGGTTTGCCCCACAGTGCAACCCTGACATCTGGAGCCTCCCCACCCTGCAGGCCATGGCGCGCTGCTGCCACCCAGGCACCCGTTTGGCCAGTTGGACTGTGGCAGGTAGCGTGCGCGAGGCCTTGGCGCAGTGCGGCTTCCGTGTGGAAAAGGTGCCTGGCCTGCCCCCCAAGCGCGCAAATCTGAACGCATGGTACGAACCCGCCTGGTCCGCACCCAGCCCCACGCCTTGGCCTGCAGAGCGCACATGCATCGTCATTGGCGCCGGGCTGGCGGGAGCCACCAGCGCTGCCAGCCTGGCGCGGCGCGGCTGGCGGGTGGACGTGATCGACGCTGGTGACACACCGGCCACCGGCGCCTCAGGCCTGCCGGTGGGGCTGTTCGGGCCGCACCTCTCCAGCGACGACAACGTGTTCACCCGCGTTTCGCGCGCCGGAGTGCGCGCCATGCTGCAGCAATCGCAGGCCCTGCTGCAAAGCGGCGTGGACTGGAGCCCCAGCGGCGTGCTGGAGCGCCGGCCCCCCGGCAAACCGGGCCTGCCCCCGGGTTGGGAGGACGGCCCAGGCCCCGACTGGTACCACGCCACGCCCACCGCCACGCTGCAAACCGCAGGCTTGCCCGAGGACAGTACCGCCTGCTGGCATGTGCAAGCAGGCTGGGTGCGTCCGCAACGCCTGGTCGAGCGCCTGCTGGCACAGCCCGGCATCCATGTGCGGCTGGGCCACCGGGTGGCCGGGTTGCAGCGCAGCGACTGCGGCGACTGGCAGGTGATGGACGCGCAAGGAACCCTCGTGGCCCAGGCCCCACTGGTGGTGCTGGCCGCAGGCCCGGCCACCAATGCGCTGCTGAGTCTGGCGCAGGCCCCGCACCTGCCCCTGCAGCCCGTGCGCGGGCAATTGAGCTGGGGGCCGCAAACGGCGGCCATGGCCGGTTTGCCCCCTTTTCCCATCAACGGCAACGGCGCACTGGTCGCGCATGTGCCGCACGGCGCAGGGACCGCATGGCACCTGGGCTCGACCTTTGACCGCGACCAGGAGCGCCTGCCGATGAGCCCCGAAGAACAGGCCACGGCCCATGCCACCAACCTGCACCGCCTTCAAAGCCTGGTGCCCAGCGCCGAGCCGCTGCTGCACCCGGCCTTTGAAACCACAGAACCCGATGCCCTGCAGGCCTGGGCCGGCGTGCGCTGCACCTCACCCGACCGGCTGCCCTGCGTGGGGCCAGTGTCGGCCGACCGGCCCGGCCTGTGGGTGAGCACGGCCATGGGCGCACGCGGGCTCACGCGGGCTGTGCTGTGCGGTGAGCTGCTGGCTGCCTGGCTGCACCAGGAGCCCTTGCCACTGGACGCCAAGCTGGCCCGCGCCCTGCGCGCCGAACGCTTGGTGCCCGCCAGCGCGTCTAAATAGCATTTTAAATATATAAGAAGCACAAAAAATTAGTTTGCATATATATAAAGGCCGCCTACAGTCGTGGCCATGCCAGATATTGCATTCATCGTTGCCGGCTTTGCCGTGGGGCTGATCGTGGGACTGACCGGTGTGGGCGGCGGCTCGCTGATGACGCCCGTGCTGATCTTCTTCTTTGGCGTGAAGCCGCACCTGGCGATCGGCACCGACCTGCTGTTTGCCGCCTTCACCAAGCTGGGCGGCACGGTGAGCATGGCGCGCCAGCGCCTGGTGCCCTGGCGTGTGGTGGGCCTGCTGAGTGCGGGCAGCATTCCGGCAGCGCTGGCTGCGCTGTGGCTGCTGCACTACCTGGGCCCTGCCAGCGACCGCGTGCAACACCTCATGACCACCACCCTGGGCGTGGCACTGCTGCTGACAGCCGCCGCCACGCTGTACAAGGTGCTGGCCTTCTCGGCCCAGCGCCAGGCCGCCGAGCTGGCAGCCCGCCGGGCCAACGCCGCCAATGCCGCCGAGCCGCGCCACTGGAGCCTGCCGGTGCTGCTGGGGGCGGTCATCGGCGTCATGGTCACGTTCACCTCGGTGGGGGCGGGCGCGATTGGCGTGACCGTGCTGCTGCTGGTATTCCCGCACCTGCCGCTGCCACGCATCGTTGCCGCCGACATTGCCTACGCTGTGCCGCTGACGCTGGTTGCCGGCATGGGCCATGCGTCGCTGGGTTCCGTGGACTGGCCGTTGCTGGCGCAGTTGCTGGCAGGTTCGCTGCCTGGCATCTGGCTGGGTTCGCGCCTGGTGTCACGCACGCCGGAGCGGCTCATCCGCTCGGCCCTTTCCGTGCTGCTCGCCTGGGCGGGCGCCAAACTGGTTTTTATCTAAGAAGCTGTGAACGAACCCACCATGCCCGCTCATTCCGCCAAAACACACCCGCTCGTCGTTGCAAATGCTCGCCATAGCCCGCGCTATGGCTGCGCTTTGCGCCTAGATCGGCCGCGTTTTCGCGGCCTGCTCGGACACGCCGGATTCATTCACACCTTCTGAGTATTCCCATGTACCAATACACCGAATTCGACAAGCAGTTCATCCGCCTGCGTGCCCAACAGTTCCGCGACCAGCTCGAACGCTGGCAACGCGGCGAGCTCAGCGACGAGCAATTGCTGCCGCTGCGCCTGCAAAACGGCTGGTACATCCAGCGCTATGCGCCCATGGCGCGCATTGCCGTGCCCTATGGCGAAATCAGCAGCACGCAGTTGCGCATGCTGGCCCACATTGCACGCGACTACGACCGCCCCACGCCCGAGCTGCTGGCCCACGCGCAGGCCACGCAAGACCAGTTGCAGGCGGCCCAGCCCGGCCTGACGCTGGCTGCCGCGCCCCTGACCTACGGTTACGGGCACTTCACCACGCGCACCAATGTGCAGTTCAACTGGATTCCCATCACCAAGGCGGCCGATGTGATGGACCTGCTGGCCAGCGTGCACATGCACGGGATCCAGACCAGCGGCAACACCATCCGCAACATCACCTGCGAAGCCTATGAGGGCATTGCCGAGGACGAGATCCTGGACACCCGGCCCTTTGCCGAAATCATGCGCCAGTGGAGCACGCTGCACCCGGAATTCGCCTTCCTGCCGCGCAAATTCAAGATCGCCTTCAACGGCGCCGAGGAAGACCGCGCCGCCACCGGCTGGTACGACATCGGCCTGCAGGCCCGCCGCGCCGAGGACGGCAGCGCGGGCTTCACCGTCAAGGTCGGCGGCGGCATGGGCCGCACGCCCGTCATTGGCAGCGTGGTGCGCGAATTCCTGCCCTGGGACCAGATCCTCAACTACGTGGAGGCCGTGATCCGCGTGTACAACGGCTACGGCCGCCGCGACAACAAGTGGAAGGCACGCATCAAGATCCTGGTCAAGGCCGAGGGTCAATCCTTCATCGACGCAGTGGAAAAAGAGTACCGCGCCATTGTGGAACAGGACGGCGCACCGCACACCATCACCGCGGCGGAACTGGCCCGCGTGCAGGCCAGCTTTGTGGTGCCGCCGCTGCAGCCCGCCGGCCGCACGCACAGCGTGAACACCTCCGGCCAGCTCTACCAGCGCTGGCTGCAGCAAAACGTACGCGGCCACAAGCTGGCAGGCATGAAGGCAGTGACACTGTCCTTCAAGCGCGTGGGCTTTGCCCCAGGCGACGCCAGCGCCGACACGCTGGACGCCCTGGCCCAGCTGGCCGAGCAGTTCAGCGCTGGCGAGGCGCGCATCACCCACGACCAGAACCTGATGCTGCCCTGGGTGTTTGAAAGCGACCTGCCCGCACTGTACGAAGCCGCACGCGCGCTGGGTCTGGCCCAGCCCAACATCGGCCTGCTGACCGACATGATTGCCTGCCCCGGCGGCGACTTCTGCTCGCTGGCCAACGCCCGCTCGCTGCCCATTGCGGCAGCCATCACCGAGCGCTACCAGGACCTGGACGAACTGTTCGACCTGGGCCCCATCGACCTGCACATGAGCGGCTGCATCAACAGCTGCGGCCACCACCACAGCGGCCACATTGGCATCCTGGGCGTGGACAAGGACGGCATGGAGTGGTACCAGATCACCCTGGGCGGCTCGGACGGCTCGCAACTGTCGGGCCCGGCCATTGGCGGCAAGGTGGTGGGCCCCGCGTTCTCGGCGGCCGAAGTGCCCGACGTGATCGAGGCCTTGCTGGGCACCTACCGCAGCCTGCGCAAGGGCGGCGAGTTCTTCATCGACACGCTGCGCCGCGTGGGGCAAGACCCCTTCAAGGCCGCCGCCAACGGCGCACGCCACCCCAAGGCCGCTGAGGAAGCCCTGGCCGAATGAGCACCGCCCCTGTATTCCACGATGGATTCACTATGAAAATAATAGCTGCTGACGCAATAGATACGGTCGCTGAGAGCCAAAAAGTGCTGCAAATCGCCAACGATGCCGACCTGGCCGAACTGGCGGGCAGCGGCGCCCTCGAAGGGGTGGACCGCATCGAGCTGGTCTTCCCCAAGTTCACCGACGGCCGCGCCTTCAGCCAGGCCGTGCTGCTGCGCCGCCGCTACCGTTTTGCGGGCGACCTGCGTGCCACGGGCGACGTGCTGATCGACCAGCTCCTGCAAATGCAGCGCAGCGGCTTCAGCAGCGCCGTGCTGGCCCCCGGTATCCAGGCCGACGCGGCCGAGCGCCAACTGGCACGCTACCAAGGCTTCTACCAGGGCGACATGCTGGAGCCGCGCCCCTTGTTTGCCCGGGAGGCCGCATGAGCGCGCGCCGGGCCGTTCCCAAGCAAGCTCGCACCGCAGTGCGCAGCAAGGAGGCAACCCAATGAGCACCGTGACCGCCGCCGAAATTGCCCGCGTCAACACCGAACTGGGCCGCGACGCCGCAGGCCTCACAGCCTGGGCGCTGGGCCTGGGTCAGCGCTCCATCGTCACCACCAACTTCCGCCCGTTCGAAGCCGTCATCCTGCACCTGGTCACCCGCGTGCAACCCGATGTGCCCGTGGTGTGGATGGACAACGGCTACAACACCGAAGCCACCTACCGCTTTGCCGACGAGGTGACAAAGCAGCTGGGCCTGAACCTGCGCATCTACCTGCCACGCCGCTCGCGCGCACACCGCGAGGCGCTGGAAGGGGCCACGCCCGCCCTGGACGACCCGCGCCACGCCGCCTTCACCGAAGAGGTCAAACTCGAACCCTTTGCCCGCGCCCTGCGCGAGACCGCGCCCCAGGTCTGGTTCACCGCGCTGCGCGCCACCGACACGGCCGTGCGCGCGCAGATGGAGCCCGTCAGCATCAACCCCGACGGCCTCATCAAGGTGGCGCCGCTGCTGCACTGGACGTCCAAGGACCTGCACGAATACTGCAAGGCACACGGCCTGCCCAATAATTTTGATTACGTGGACCCGACCAAGGGCGAAGACAACCGCGAATGCGGTCTTCATATCGCCCACTGACCCCGACCGAACACGACCATGAACGCCCGCATCGACACCTCCACGCTGAGCCACCTCAGCAACCGCCACCTCGACGCGCTGGAAGAAGAAACCATCTTCATCCTGCGCGAAGTGGCCGCCGCCTTCGAGCGCCCCACCCTGCTGTTCTCGGGCGGCAAGGATTCGCTGGTCATGCTCAAGTGCGCCGAGAAGGCCTTTGGCGTGGGCCGCATCCCCTACCCGCTGCTCATGATCGACACGGGCCACAACTTCCACGAGGTGACGGACTTCCGCGACTTCCGTGCCAAAGAGCTGGGCGCCGAACTCATCGTGCGCAGCGTCGAGGATTCGATGGCGCGTGGCACCGTGCGCCTGGCGCACCCCGGTGAGAGCCGCAACGTGCACCAGTCGGTCACGCTGCTGGAGGCCATCGAGGAATTCCGTTTCGACGCGCTGATCGGCGGCGCCCGCCGCGACGAGGAAAAAGCCCGCGCCAAGGAGCGCATCTTCAGCCACCGCGACAGCTTCGGCCAATGGCAGCCCAAGGCCCAGCGCCCCGAGCTGTGGACGCTGTTCAACACCCGCCTGCAGCCCGGCGAGCACTTCCGCGTGTTCCCCATCAGCAACTGGACCGAGCTGGACGTGTGGCAGTACATCGACCGCGAGAACATCGCCTTGCCCTCGCTGTACTACGCGCACCCGCGCCAGGTGGTCGAGCGCCGCGGGCTGCTGGTGCCCGTCACGCCGCTCACGCCCGCCAAGGACGGCGAAACCATCGAGACACGCACCGTGCGTTTCCGCACCGTGGGCGACATCACCTGCACCTGCCCCGTGGAGAGCCCGGCCGCCACGGCCGCCGACATCGTGATCGAAACGCTGGCTGCCGACGTGAGCGAGCGCGGCGCCACGCGCATGGACGACAAGACCTCCGACGCATCGATGGAAAAGCGCAAGAAAGACGGGTATTTTTGATGCAACCCCCTGAGTCGCTTCGCACCTTCCCCCTTCTCTCGTGCTGCGCACGGGAAGGGGGACACCACCAGCGCGGCGGGGCGGCCCTTGCGCGGTGGTCACTGGCCTGGACAGCGCCTCATCAAACATTGCAGTTGCAACACGGCAATCTGGATCACTGAGATCAATCCAATGACGAACACTATCAATTCAATAGCTGCCAGCGCAGCAAATACGGGCGCTGCAGCCCAGAATGACCATATTTCCGCGCTGAAGTTCATCACCTGCGGCAGCGTGGACGACGGCAAGAGCACGCTGATCGGCCGCCTGCTGGTGGACAGCCGCGCCGTGCTGCAGGACCACCTGGCCGGCGTGCAGCGTGGTGGCGAGGTGGACCTGGCCCTGCTGACCGACGGCCTCAGTGCGGAACGCGAACAGGGCATCACCATCGACGTGGCCTACCGCTACTTTGCCACCGAAGAGCGCAAGTTCATCATCGGCGACGCGCCGGGCCACGAGCAGTACACACGCAACATGGTCACCGCCGCCTCGCAGGCCGACGCCGCCGTGGTGCTGGTGGATGCCACCAAGCTCGACTGGAAAAACCCGCAACTCGCGCTGCTGCCACAAACGCGCCGCCACAGCCTGCTGGTGCACCTGCTGCGCGTGCATTCGCTGGTGTTTGCCGTGAACAAGCTCGACGCCGTGGAAGACCCGCAGCTCGCCTTCCAGCACATCGGCGCCGCGCTGGCGCAGTTCGCCCAGGACGCCGGCATCCAGGTGGCCGCCACCGTGCCCGTCTCGGCCCTCAAGGGCTGGAACGTGGTGGATCGCCACAGCGGCTGGTGCGGCTACGAAGGCCCGAGCCTGCTGCAGATCCTCGAGCTGCTGCCCAACACCCCGGCCGATACCGGCCTGCCGCTGGCCTTCCCGGTGCAGTGGGTGGAGAAGTTCTCGTCTTCGTCCGACACCAGCCAGGGTCGCCGCGTGTTCTGGGGCCGTGTGGCCGCAGGCAGCGTGCAGCCGGGTAGCGCGGTGCAGGTCTTCCCCAGCGGGCAACTGGCCACCGTGGCCCAGGTGCTGGACCACGCACGCCGCCCCACCACCGTGGGTGCGGGCGAGAGCGCGGGCATCATCCTCGACCGTGAGGTGGACGTCTCGCGCGGCGACTGGATCGTGGCCGCACCCACGCAGGCCGCCGTGGCCGAAGACGACTTTGACGCACCTGCCGCCGTACCCGCCTGGCCCGGCCAGCGCGAGATCAAGGCCACCGTGGCCTGGATGGACAACGAACCGCTGCTGGCGGGCCGCGTCTATTGGGCGCTGCACGGCCACCGCTGGGTCAAGGCCAAGGTGCGCCGCGTGGTGCACCGGCTGGACATCAACACCCTGGCCGAGGAAGACGCCGAGCGGCTGGACCCCAACGCCATCGGCCATGTGGAACTGCTGCTGCAGGAACCCCTGCCCGCTGCACCGTTCAGCCAGGCGCGCGTGCTCGGCTCGCTGATTCTGGTGGATACGGCCAGCAACGCTACCGCAGGCGCCGTGCTGGTGAACTGAGCCAAAGCAACAAGCGCTCAGTTTTCCCCTGCACCGGCAGGGCCGCCCCCGGGGGGCGGCCTGCCACCGACTTAAAATCCAGGGTTATCCCGATTACAAATTCACACTGCCATGACCCACGTCGTCTCCGAAAACTGCATCAAGTGCAAATACACCGATTGTGTGGACGTGTGCCCCGTTGACTGCTTCGTCGAAGGCCCGAACATGCTGGTCATCAACCCGGACGAGTGCATCGACTGCGCCGTCTGCGTGCCTGAGTGCCCGGCCAACGCCATCTTCGCCGAGGAAGACCTGCCCCCCACCGAGCTGGCCTTCATCAAGATCAACGCCGATCTGACCAACGCCCCCGGCTGGAAGCCCATCACCAAGCGCAAGGCCGCCCTGCCCGACGCCGACGAGTGGAACGGCCAGCCCGGCAAGGTCAAGGACCTGCAGCGGTAATGCACAACCCCCTGTGGCGCTGCGCGCCTTCCCCCTTCTCTCGCAAAGCCATGCTTTGCGGGAAGGGGGACGCCGCCGGTGCTGCGGGGCGGCCCTTGCACGGCGGCCCTGGCCTGGGCCGCGTCCGTTGCATCGGCTGCAGGCCTCACTGAGTTCAGGAATGCTCAGCACCGACGCCATCGTCATCGGCGCGGGGCCTGTTGGCCTTTTCCAGGTGTTCCAGCTCGGCCTGCAAGGCCTGCGCGCCCACGTCATCGACGCGCTGCCCCACCCCGGCGGCCAGTGCGCCGAGCTGTACGGCGACAAACCCATCTACGACATCCCCGCCGTCCAGGCCTGCACCGGGCACGAACTGGTGCAACGCCTGCTGGCGCAAATCCAGCCCTTCGCCCCCACGCTCCACCTCGGCCAGCAGGTGGACACTGTGCAGGCATTGCCCGAAGGCGGCTTCCGCGTCGGCACCACGCAGGGCACGCGGCTGCAGGCCCGCGCCGTGTTCATCGCCACCGGCGTGGGCGCCTTCGTGCCGCGCACCCTCAAGCTCCCAGGGCTGGAGGCCCATGAGGGCGGCCAACTGCGCTACCGCTTGGACGACAACGCCAGCCTCACGGGCCAGCGCGTGGTGGTGCACGGCGGCGACGAATCCGCCGTGGCCCAGGTCATCGCCTGCGCCACCGCCCCCGAGGCCCTGCGCCCCGCCCACACCACCCTGCAGCACCGCCGCGACGTGTTCGACGCCCCGCCCGCCCTGCTGCAAGAGTTGCAGGCCCTGCGCGCGGCCGGCCGCATCGCGGTCGCCATCGGCGTGGCCGGCGGCATCGTGGAAGAACAAGGCCGTCTCACCGCGCTGGAACTGACCACGCCCGAAGGCACGCAGCTGCGCCTGCCGCTGGACCTGCTGCTCGTGCGCCTGGGCCTGGTGCCGCGCCTGGGGCCCATCGCCGAATGGGGCCTGGCCTTGGAACGCAAGCAGCTCGTGGTGGACACCGCCACCTTCGCCACCAACGTGCCCGGCATCCACGCCGTGGGCGACGCCATCACCTACCCCGGCAAGCGCAAGCTCATCCTGAGCGGCTTCCACGAAGCCACGCTGGCCGCCTTTGGCGCGGCGGAATGGCTGGCGGGGCACAAGCTGCCGCTGGAGTACACGACCAGCAGCGAACGGCTGCAAGGCTTGCTGGGTGTGGCGCCGTCGGCGCACTGACCAGGCTGGGGGTGCTCCTGGCCAGAGCATACGGCGTGCTACTTCCCCGCGTCATTTATTAATGGCGCTAAAAACACACCCTGCTGCGGCAGAATCGCAGCGCGCGCTCAGCGCGTGCGTCTGTACCCAGACACCGCCGCCCACGGGCCCGGGCCTACCCGCCCGGCGTCCAAGGGCACCCATTCCGCAATCCTCTTCGGAAGCCTCTTTCCATGCGTCCCTTTCTCCTGAAATCCCCCCTCGTCGCTGCTGTCATGCTGGCCTGCGCCGCCTCCGCCCTGGCCCAGGAACAAATCGTCAAGATCGGCCACAGCGGCCCCCTCTCCGGCCCCAACACCTTCGCCGGCCGTGACAACGACAACGGCGTGCGCCTGGCGGTCGAGGAGCTCAACGCCCGCAAGATCAACGTGGGTGGCAAGACGCTGAAGTTTGAAGTGGTTTCCGAGGACGACCAGTGCGACGCCAAGACCGGCGTGGCCGTGGCCCAGAAGCTCGTGGATTCGGGCGTGAAGTACGTCATGGGCCCCTACTGCTCGGGCGTGGCCATTCCCGCATCGCGTGTGTACGACGGCGGCGGCACCATGGTTTCCACCGTGGGTACCAACCCCAAGGTCACGCAGGGCGGCTACAAGAACGTGTTCCGCATCGTTGCCAGCGACTCGCAGATCGGCGGCAACATGGCAGCCTACGCCGCCAACGTCATGAAGGTCAAGAAGGTGGGCGTGGTCGATGACCGCACCGCCTTCGGTCAGGGCGTGGCCGAGGAGTTCGCCAAGGAAGCGCAGAAGCTGGGCCTGACCATCGTCGGCCGCGAGTTCACCAACGACAAGGCCACCGACTTCATGGCCATTCTCACCAGCCTCAAGGGCAAGCAGCCTGAGGCCATCTTCTACGGCGGCTACGCGCCCCAGGCCGCCCCCATGGCACGCCAGATGAAGCAGCTGGGCATCAGCGCCAAGCTGCTGGGTGGCGACACGCTGTGCAGCCCCGAGGTGGCCAAGCTTGCGGGCGACGCGGTCAACGACTTTGTGTACTGCGCCTACGCCGGCATGCTGATGGACGCCAACGACACCACCAAGGCCTTCCAGGCGAAGTTCAAGAACCGCTTCGGCCAAAACCCCGACGTGTATGGCCCGGCCTACTACGACCAGGTGATGTTCATCGGCGAAGCCATGCAAAAGAGCGGCTCCATCGATCCCGCCAAGGTCGGCGACTGGATGCGCAAGAACCCCTACAAGGGCGTGCTGGGTGAATACGGCTACGACGACAAGGGCAACCGCCTGAAGGCCCCCACGGTGGTCAACACCTTCAAGAATGGCAAGCCCATGGCGCTGAGCAGCCAGTGACACGCGCCTTCCGGCGCATGTCCGCCCCGTACACCTGAGGCGAGCGTCGGCTTGCCTATAATGCGGGGTTGCGCGGGTGTCGTTCAATGGTAGGACTCTTGCTTCCCAAGCAAATAACGTGGGTTCGATTCCCATCACCCGCTCCAGACAGCCATCTCTTCGGGCATCAAGCCACCCCACACAACCCGTTGACTCCATGGGAGCAGCGGGTTTTTTGTTGCCTTGAAGACATCGTGCCCCACGGCAAGCAGACCATCGAGGCGTGAGGGATCGTGTTGGCCAACGTCAAGCAGTTCAAGACCTGAAGCGGAGCTTTGCCATGCACATTCCCGCACGCCGCCGCCCTGAGTTCGACGAAGCCCGCTATTACGAATACCCCGAGCACCTGCGCGCAGCCCTTGCCGACATGCCTGCAGCACCTGGGGTGTACCTCTTCCATGGCGAGGAAGGTGATCTGCCGCTGTACATCGGCAAGAGCATCAACCTGCGCAGCCGTTTGCTGGCCCACCTGCGCACACCCGACGAAGCGCGCATGCTGCGCCAGACCCGGCGCATCAGCCATATCCGCACGGCGGGAGAGATTGGAGCCCTGCTGCTGGAAGCGAAACTGATCAAGGAACTGCACCCGCTGTTCAACCAGAAGCTGCGCCGCAGCCGCCAGCTGTGTGCGCTGCGCATGAACGGCGACCGGCCCGAGGTGGTGTATGCCAAGGACATCCAGTTCGCCACCGAGTCCGGCCTGTACGGCCTGTTCAACAGCCACCGCGCCGCCCAGGAAGGGCTGCGCAAGCTCGCAGACCAGCACAAGCTCTGCTACGGCGCACTCGGCCTGGAAAAGCTCCCGCCCGGCAAGGCGTGCTTCAGGGCCATGCTGCACCAGTGCGCCGGGGTCTGCCGGGGTGATGAATCGCCGCACGCACACCGCCAGCGCCTCTTCACCGCGCTGCTGGACCTGCAGATCGCCACCTGGCCGTATCCGGGCACGGTCGGTCTGGTCGAACGCTTCACCCCCGAGCAGAACGAATCGGCACTGCCACCCCATGCCAACGATGTCCAGATCCATGTGCTGCGCCACTGGTGCTACCTGGGCAGCGTGAGCAAGCCCGAAGAAGCGTCGGCACTGGATTGCGTGGCGGCGGGATTCGACGCCGATGGCTACAAGATCCTGTGCAAGCCGTTGCTCAGCGGACGCTCCGAGATCATCTTGCTGTGATGTCACACCTCCCTGTGCGCGCTGGTCGACCTTGCCACACCGACAGCGGAAGGCGCCACCCAAAACGCTCATCAGCACACTTCGTGCGCCCCCGCTAGAATGCGCCCCGCACCGCCGCACAGCGGTGCATTCGCTGGGGGTGCCCCTGCCAACGCTGGCAAGGGGCTGAGAGAGTCCCTTTGAACCTGATTGAGATCATCCTCGCGCAGGGAAGCCCGTCCTCGATTGCCATGCCCCTTCGCGCATGGCCCGGACCTTCCTTGTGCCGCACTGCCAAGGAGTCCGCATGAGCACCCGCAACGCATCCGCCAACGAGGCGCTGACACCTGTCGGCGCCGACCAGCGCGTCTTTCAATGGCACGACCATGCCTCGCTGTGGTTCAGCCTGGGCGTGGGTCTGCTGGTGATGCAGGTGGGCGCCTACCTGATGCCTGCGCTGGGCACGCAAGAGGCGCTGCTGGCCATTGTGGCGGGCTCCATCCTGGGAGCAGGGTTGCTGGGTTGGGTGGCCAAGATCGGTTGCGACAGCGGCCTGGCCAGCGCAGGGCTGATGCATGCGGTGTATGGCCGCCAGTTCGCGCGCCTGCCCATCGTGCTCAACATCATTCAGCTCATTGGCTGGGGGACCTTTGAGCTGGTGGTGATGCGCGATGCCAGCGTCGCCATTGGTCGCCAGGGCGGCGGCTGGGAAGGTGCGCACTGGCCGGTGCTGGCCACGCTGCTGTGGGGCGGCGTGGTGCTGCTGCTCATCAGCGGCTCCATGGTGCAACTGGTACGCCGCATCATCGCCCGCGTGGCCTTGCCGCTGGTGGTGTTGTCGCTGCTGTGGCTGTCGTGGCAGTTTCTGGGGCTGGCGCAAGAGCAAGGGCTGGACGCCCTCTGGCAGCGCCGTGGCGACGGCGGCATGGGCGTGATGCCCGCGCTGGATCTGGTGATCGCCATGCCGATTTCGTGGCTGCCGCTGGTGGCCGACTACGCGCGCCATGGTCGCCATGGCGGTGCCGCGCTGCGCGGCGCCTGGGCAGGCTATGCGCTGGCCAACATGTGGTGCTATGCGCTGGGCGTGCTGGTGGCGCTGACACTGCCCAGCCAAGACCTGGTGACCGCGCTGCTGCTGGCCCAGGGCGGGCTGATTGCGCTGTCGCTGATCCTCATCGACGAGGTGGACAACGCCTATGGCGACACCTACTCGGGCGCCGTCTCCAGCCACAGCCTGCTGCCGGGCTGGAGTGTGCGCCGCTGGGGCGCGGTGCTGGCCGTGGTGTGCACGCTGCTCGCGCTGGTGCTGCCCATGCACAGCCTGGAGCCATTTCTGCTGATGCTCAGCTCGGTGTTCGTGCCGCTGTTTGGCGTGATCCTGGGGCGCCTGGCCTTTGGCGCCAATGCGGGCGCCCTGCTGGCCCATGCGGGCAAGGCCCATGCCGGGCCCATTGCCATCTGGCTGGCAGGTGTGGCGCTGTACCACCTGCTGCCCAAGGTGGCACCGGCGCTGGGCTCGGCCCTGCCCACACTGGCGCTGAGCTTTGCGTTGGCCTGGGCCACGCGACCCACTCTGGATCGTTCGTAAATAATTGATTTAATTGAATTCACCTGCCAAAATCGATTTTTTCATTTTGAACGGTGAATGAACTACCTTCCCCTCCCCGACGAAGCGGCCCGCCAGGTCATTGATTCACAGACCATCTTCACAGAGTTGCAGCGCGTGAGGGCACAGGCCGCGCCATTGTCGGGCGGCATGTACTGGAAGAAGGAAGGCGGCTACGAATACTTGGTCAAGACCAGCGCGCGCAACAGGCAAACGCGCGTGGGACCGCGCAGCCCCGAGTTGGAACAGGTATATGCGCAGTTCAAGGAACGCAAGGCGGCCGTGCAAACCCGGCTGTCCAGCCTGGAGGCCGCTGCGGAGCAGGCACGCCGCCTCAACAAGGCGGTAAAGGCGGGGCGCGTGCCCACCATCGTCATCGACATCCTCAACAAGCTGGAAGCAACGGGGCTGGCGCAGCACTTCGTCGTCGTGGGAACGCACGCCTTGTATGCCTACGAATCGGCGGCCGGAGTGCGCATCGTGCCGGGAGCGCTGGCCACACAGGATGTCGATCTGCTCTGGGATGCCCGGCGCCGGGTGCGCTTTCTGGCCGACATCAAGCGCCTGGACAAATCCGTGCTACAGGTACTGCAGGAGGTGGATCCGACCTTCGAGCGCAAGGCCCTGCATGCCGAGACGGCCATCAACGCCAAGGGCTTCGAGGTGGATTTCCTGCGGCGCATGCAGGAGCCGGGCGACCCGCATCCGTTCAGGCTGTCGGACGTGGAAGACGATATGTGGCCCGTGATGGCAGAGCGTGCCAAGGTACTGACCGAGGCCCCCCGGTTCGAGCACATCGTGATCGGAGCCACGGGCACCATGGCGCTGATGCGCACCATCGCCCCTGCAAGCTTTATCGCCTTCAAGCACTGGCTGGCCGAACGCCCGGGGCGGCCCACCCTCAAGCAGCGGCGCGATGCGCTGCAGGCGGCCATCGTTCAGGAACTGATGGATGAAGGACTGCTTCTAGCATAGGAATGTGTTTACGATCCCGTCATGCTGACCGATATTGGCGAATACTTGGTGGGTGCATGCCTGCAATTGCTCGAAGGCTGCGATTTCGTGGACTACAACGTGCGTCCGCCGGGCGGCGGACTGGATGGATTGGGGGAACTCGACGTGATAGGCCTGAATTTCAAGACCCAGACCGCCTATGTCTGCGAGGTCACCACCCACATTCGCGGACTTTTGTATGCCAACAGCCAGGAAACCATCGCCCGCATTGCCCACAAGCATGCGCGCCAAAAGGCCTACGCCGAACGGCACCTCGTTCATTTTCCAAACCGCCGCTACCAGTTCTGGTCACCCGTCGTTCCCAAGGGCCGCATCACCACCGGGCTGTCGGGCATTGATGGGCTGGAGTTGGTAATCAATGGCGAATACAAGCAGAGAATCTGCGCGCTGCGCCAACTGGCGGGCAGCACCACGCACGACGCCCGCAATCCAGTGTTCCGCGTGCTACAAATTCTGGAACATCTGCGCGATTGAGCAGCCTGAAACGCTCTCTTTTCAGGAGCTGCTGGCGCTTAATAAATGGGCCTCAGCAGCCGATTTCATTTAAACATGGGCAGCACCACCTGCGCCACCGGTGCATACCCATGGTTCAGCGGCCCATGGCCTTGGCCGGTGCGCACGGCGGCGCCCGCCTGGATGGCGCCCAGGATGTAGCTGCGGGCCTGCGCCACGGCGCTGGGCAGGGCATGGCCCAGGGCCAGGTGGGCGGCGATGGCCGACGAAAGCGTGCAGCCCGTGCCGTGGCCGTTGGTCGTGGCGATGCGTGGCGAGCGCAGGTGCGCCAGGCTGCCGTCCGCCAGGGCCAACACGTCCACCACCTCATCGCCCGGCAGGTGCCCGCCCTTGAGCAAGGCGGCGGGCGCGCCCAGCGCGCGCAGGGCCTGGGCGGCGGCGTCCAGGTCGTCGATACCGGCGATGGGGCGGCCCAGCAGCAGCGCAGCTTCGTCGAGGTTGGGGGTGACCACCTGCGCCAGCGGGAACAACTCGCGCACCAGCACGTCCACGGTTTCGGTAGCAATGAGGCGGTCACCGCTGGTGGCCACCATCACGGGGTCGAGCACCACATTCGGCAGTTGGTAGCGCCGGATGGCGTCGGCCACCACCTGCACCACTTCAGGGGAATGCAGCATGCCGATCTTGACGGCATCGACGCCGATGTCCTCGACCACGGCCTCGATCTGGGCGCGCAGGATGTCGGGCGGCACACCATGGATGGCGCGCACGCCCTGGGTGTTTTGCGCGGTGATGGCGGTAATGGCCGTCATGCCGTAGCAGCCCAGGGCGCTGAAGGTCTTGAGGTCGGCCTGGATGCCCGCCCCACCACCGCTGTCGGAGCCTGCAATGGAGAGCGCGCGCACGTAGCGTGGCGCAAGGGCAGAAGAATTCTGGCTGTGTGTCATGGTGAAAAAATTATGCCTGTGCCACATCAAGTCCGGAACATGCGGCTTGTGCTGTAATCCGTGGCTACGGACGAAACAGGGGTGTCCCGCCACTGCGGTGGCAGCGGACTGAGAAACACCCTGGGGCACCGCGCCCCGTTACCCGATCCAGGTCATGCTGGCGTGGGGAGTTTCAAGTCGCAGGCGCCTGCCCGTTTTGTCCCCCCGGCCTCAACCTTTATCGGACAAACCATGACGCTCGCTCACACCTCCTTCACCATCCTGGGCGCTGGCCTGCTGGGCCGCCTGCTGGCCGTCACCCTGGCGCGCCAGGGCCATGCCGTCAGCCTGTACGACAAGGGCGGCCCGCTGGCCGAACACTCCGCCGCGCGCGTGGCGGGCGGCATGATTGCGCCGCTGGCCGAATCGGCCGTGGCCGAACACGGCGTGGTGCGCATGGGGCGCCACTCGCTCACGCGCTGGCCCGAGCTGATTGCACCGCTGTCGCAGCCGGTGTTTTTTCAGCAGGAAGGCACGCTGCTGGTGTGGCACCGCCAGGACGCCCCGGAAGCCACGCGCATGCGCCAGCAGTTCGATGCCACGCGCGCCCTGGTGACCGAACTGCCCGCCGTGCAATCGCTGGATGCGCAAGGCATGGCCCAGATCGAGCCCGCACTGGCCGCGCGCTTTGCCCAGGGCATGTACCTGCCGGGCGAAGGCCAGCTCGACAACCGCCAACTGCTGGCCGCACAGGCCCACGAGCTGGAGCGCCTGGGCGTGCAACTGCACTGGAACACGCCGCGCGAACTGGCCGACTTTGGCCCGGACCATCCGGGCTGGCTGCTGGACTGCCGAGGCCTGGGCGCACGCGGCGAGTGGCCGCAACTGCGCGGCGTGCGCGGCGAGGTGATTCGCGTGCACGCACCCGAAGTCACGCTGCAGCGCCCCACGCGCCTGCTGCACCCGCGCTACCCGGCCTACATCGCGCCCAAGGAAGGCAACGTGTTTGTCATTGGTGCGACCGAGATCGAGTCCGAAGACCTCTCGAGCGCCAGCGTGCGCTCCACGCTGGAGCTGCTGAGCGCCGCCTACGCCGTACACCCTGGGTTTGCCGAGGCGCGCATCCTGGAGCTGTCGGTGCAGTGCCGCCCCGCCCTGGCCGACAACCTGCCCGCCGTGCGCCAACTGGCGCCGCGCACGCTGCAGGTCAACGGCATGTACCGCCACGGCTGGATGATTGCCCCGGCACTGCACGACGTGGTGCTGCAGGTGTTGGACTGTGGCGCCTCGCCCTTGGCGCAGCAGTTTGACCTCGCCATGGAACTGTTGAAGTGAACCACCCTCCTGAGTCGCCTTCGATGGCCTGGGCCGCGCGAGTTTCATGCATCCCGGTTGGTGCAAGCACCATGAAAAACTGACATCGCAACAAACTCCCATGCAGGTACTCATCAACGCCCAGCCCGTCGAACTGCCCGAGGGCGCCACCGTGGCCGATGCGCTGGCCGCGCTGCAGGCGCGGCCACCCTACGCCGTGGCCGTGAACACGCAATTCGTCCCCGCCACCGAACACCCGCGCCACCCGCTGCATGCGGGTGACCGGGTAGAAGTCATCTCCCCCGTCACCGGGGGCTAACACCATGCACAACACCTCCTCCACCGACGACGCCCTGGTCCTCTACGGCCAGCGCTTCTCCAGCCGCCTGCTGCTGGGCACGGCGCGCTACCCCTCGCCTGCGGCACTCAAGGCCGCCGTGGAACGCGCCCGCCCGGCCATGGTCACCGCCTCGCTGCGCCGCCAGGGCAGCAACCCGGCCGAAAGCGGCCAGGGCTTCTGGGAGCTGCTGTCCAGCCTGAACGTGCCCGTACTGCCCAACACCGCCAACTGCCACAGCGTGCAGGAAGCCATCACCACCGCGCACATGGCGCGCGAGGTGTTCAACACGCCGTGGATCAAGCTTGAAGTGATTGGCGACGACTACACGCTGCAACCCGACACGCTCAACCTCGTGGCCGCCGCCGAAACACTGGTGCGCGAAGGCTTCTACGTGCTGCCCTACACCACCTACGACCTGGTGCTGTGCAAGCGCCTGGTGGATGTGGGCTGCCAGGCGGTGATGCCCTGGGCCGCCCCCATAGGCACGGGCCGCGGCCCCATGAACCCCTACGCCCTGCAGGTGCTGCGTGAGCGGCTGGACGTGCCGCTGCTGGTGGACGCCGGTCTGGGCCTGCCCTCGCACGCCTGCCAGGTCATGGAGTGGGGCTACGACGGCGTGCTGCTCAATACCGCCGTGGCGCTGGCGCAAGATCCCGTGGCCATGGCCGGCGCCTTTGCCGATGCCGTGCAGGCCGGGCGCGCCGCTCGCCTGGCAGGCGCCATCGAGCCGCAGCAGGCCGCACAGCCCAGCACCCCGCTGATGGGCACGCCGTTCTGGCACCAGGCATGAGCAGCGCCACATGAACAGCCCCGCCCCCATTCCGGCCATGGCGCAAGCCATCGTGCAGGCACACGCCGAACGCTTTGCCCCCTGCACGGCCCAGCCCGTGCCCGCCAGCGCCGAAGCGCACCCCGCGTTCCAGGCCGCGTTGCAGGCCTGCAGCGCGCTGGGCTTCATCGCCGCCGACGCGCTGGTGCTGGCCCGCGCCTGGCAGGCGCAGACGCTGCGCACCGGCCAGTTCGATGCCCAACACTGGCCCGACGACGCGCGCGACTTTGGCCTGCAACCCGTGCCGCACCCGCAGGCCTTTGCGTCCTGCCCACGCGCGCTGGGCCTGTACGCCGTGCTGCCCGACGCCGCCTGGGTCGGCCGCATGGCGCGTGCCGGAGTGCCCACGGTGCAACTGCGCTTCAAATCGGACGACCCTGCTGCCATCGCCCACGAAGTGCGCGCCGCCGTGCAGGCCGTGCAAGGCACGGGTGCGCTGCTGTTCATCAACGACCACTGGCGCGAGGCCATTGCCGCCGGGGCCTACGGCGTGCACCTGGGCCAGGAAGACCTGGACGCCCTGCCCGCGCCCGCGCTGCAGGAGCTGCGCGCCAGCGGCCTGCGCCTGGGCGTGAGCACGCATGGCTACGCCGAAATGCTGCGTGCCGACGCCGTGGGCCCCAGCTACCTGGCGCTGGGCGCGGTGTTTCCCACCACGCTCAAGCGCATGGCCACGGCGCCGCAGGGCGTGGCACGGTTGGCCGCCTATGCGCGGCTGATGCAGGCGTCTTACCCACTGGTGGCCATTGGCGGCATTGCGCTGGAGCAATTTGGCCCGGTGCGGGCCACAGGCGTGGGCTCGATTGCCGTGGTGCGCGCCCTGGTGGCCGCCCCCGACCCGGAGGCCGCCGCAGCGCAGTTGCTGCGCGCCATGGCCAGCGCCTGAAAAATTCAAGCCAAATCAGGCTCTAGCGCTTGATGGATAAGCGCTAGCAGCTATCAAATCAATAGCACACAGACCCTGAGCGTTCAGGGCTTTTTGTGCAGTTCGGGGTCGTGCCGCGCCTCGAAGCGGTCGTTGTGGGTGCCAAAGCCGACCACTTGCCCTTGGCCCGGCACACCCGAGGGCGCCACGGGGGGCAGATCGCTTTGGGTGATGGGCGGCAGGTCGTTCTCGGGGATGGGCGCGGCTTCGGAGAGCACAAAGTCGATCAGCATGTGGGGCTCCACATGGCTCTCGGGGGGCACGCTGGTCAGCGGGTCTTGCTGCGACGGGGGCTCGCGCAGCCAAGCCGAGTCGAAGTCCAGCATGCTGTCGTCAAAATCGTTCTTGCGCTCTGCGGCCTGCGCCGCCGTGGGCACTGCAGCAGCCGCCTGGGGTGGGATCAACTCAGCCGCCTGCGGCGTGGTGCGCTGGCGTGGTGGCGGCACACCCCGCGATACGGGCGAGGTGGTGCTGGCAATGGCGTAGAGCAGCAAGAGGTCGTCGTAGGCCTCCAGGTCAAAGCGCTCGTGCGGCGTGCTGCCGTGGCGGAACAGCAGGCGATCGAGCAGCGGCAACACGGAGTCGTCACTCCACACGGCCTCGATCTGCGCCAGATCCTCGGTGTAGCTCCACAACGCCCGGCCCGCGCGATTGAACGCAGCGAACTCGGGTACGCGGGCATTGAAGTGCTGGTGAAACTGCGCCCGCAACTGGTTGAAGTCTTCCACGCGGCTGAGCGAACGGTACAGGCGCAACAAGTCCAGGTAGGCCGCAGGGGCCGTGGTTTCGTTGGCTGCGATGTATTGCTTCATCACGCCAATGGCCTGGTGGTGCTCGCCCACCGAGACAAAAAACTCTGCCTGCTGCTGCAGGTCGAACAGCTCTTCGGGGTTGATGCGCAGCTGGGGCTCGGGCGTGGCATCGACTGCTGTTGGAGCGTCGGATTCCGCGCCAGCCTGCGCCTGGCCCGCGTCGTCCTGCGCCCGGTCTGCCACATCGGCTGGGGCTGCAACACCCGTCAGCTCTGCAAACAAGGACGGCGTGGGGTGAATCTCTTGCGACACCGGCACGGGTGCGGGTCCATGCGTCGCGGGCGCCACCGGGGCAGGCGCTGCGTGGGACAGCGGCGCCGGTGCAGACGGCACAGGCGCAACCTTGGCGGTACTGGCTTCGCGCGCAATGGCCGCCTCCCAATCGCTGCGGGCCTGCTGCGCCAACTGGCGCATGCGCCACAGCATCCAGGCGGCAGCGCCCAGAGCAGCCAGCACCAGAGCGGCCAGCGCATAGACCACACTGGCCGGGAAGCGCTCGCGCAAAGCCTGCTGCAGTTGCACGGCGGTTTCTCGCTCCTGCGCGGCCTGACTGCGCGCTTGGGCCAGCTCCTGGTCCTGCGCCGCGGTGCGCGCGCTCTGCTGGAGGATCTCCTCCGGCGTCATGTTCAGGGCCTTCCACTGCGCCAGGGCCTGGGCCCGCTGCTCGGGGGTGGTCGCCTCTTGGGGCTGCGACAAATCGGTGCTCAGGCGCAGCGGCAGGGGCCGCGCTGCGTCATCGGCCAGCCAGTCCTCCAGCGGTTCCATCACCAGGCGCGATGGGGGCTCGGTCGCGGCGGGCAGCGCAGGCTTGGCCGCGCGCGGCGGGGTCTTGCGCGGCGCCTTGGGGGCCACCACGCGGGCCTCTGCCTGCGCGGGGGCGCTGGGCGCAGCAGCGCGCCGAGTGGGCTTGGGTGCGGTGGTTGAAGCCATCGCCCCAGGTTCGACCGCCGCCGCAACCGCAGGCACGGAGGCCGCCACGGCAGGCGCGACAGGCTGCGCCAGCACCGTGGTACGGCCGGGTGCAACGTAATCGGGCGGGTCGGCCAGCAGGGTGAAGTTGCGCGTGATCTTGCCTGCGCAACCAGCCGTCAAGGTGATGGTGACCACGGGCTCATCAACGATGGCCGCCGTCTGGATGCGCACCAGCGGCGTGCGACCCGGAACTTCGGGCAAGGGCAGCACCCGCACGCGGCTCAGGGGGCGGTCGCCGGTCAGGACCTCGGCAGCAATGCATGAGTCCGCGAGCGCCTTGCCGGGGTCGGGGGTGACCTCCACCGCCACATCCACCGGGCGCCCCAGTACCACGCCGCCACGGGCGGCACCCACGGTGAGCGCCGAAGCGGCACCAGCGGCAGCACCGAGCCACAGGGGAATCAGGACATAGCGGACAATCACGCTTACATTCTTTTGCAAAAGTAGCTGCCGATT
>Ga0116193_1000213_pt1 | contig 56819 bp, 40 predicted proteins | sample AD_UKC115_MetaG_FD_89892 | JGI IMG/M metagenome (GOLD analysis project Ga0116193, IMG submission 89892) | Active sludge microbial communities of municipal wastewater-treating anaerobic digesters from Hong Kong - AD_UKC115_MetaG | ecosystem: Engineered > Bioreactor > Anaerobic > Digestate... | reverse complement strand
GTTCAATTTATTATCATTGCAATTGATATATTCAACATGATTGCGGTTCGTAGGGGCGTATAGCGATACGACCCCCATAGACGGTGCTACGGAAACATCGTTTCTTTGCGGAGGTATCATTTTTGAGGCGTATGCAATATGCCCCTACATTTCAGGACTTTTAGATTGAACCAAAAAAACTATCGAATGTAGACAAGGTGCAACTTTTTAAGAAACAGACAGGAATGTCTGTTCTACATGAATGTCTATGCTACACAACTCTAAAAAAATACCAAAATTCCATTTGGTGATTATGTATAATAATAAGGCACAAATAATATTTTTTGTATGTCTATTAACATTTATGATAATGGATAATTTATTTGTATATGTTGTTTTTATTAAAATAAAGGAGGAAACAAAAAGATAAGGGTAAGAAATGCGAACTATACATATCCAGGTCAAAGATGACCACCTTGAAACCATCGGTAAAACCCGACCTTTAAATGCAATCGTTGAACTTATCTGGAATGCTCTTGATGCAGAAGCACAACAGGTTCATGTTAGATTCGTTGAAAATGAGTTGGGAGGATTAGATTATATTGATATTATTGACGATGGGCATGGCTTAAGATTTGAAGACGCGTTAATATCTTTCAGCAACCTGGGTGGTTCATGGAAAAAGGATGAAAATGTTACACCAAATGAGAAGCGAATCTTGCACGGGAGGTATGGGAAAGGTCGCTTTCGTGCCTTTTCCCTTGGAGATAGTGTTACATGGAAAAGCACTTATCTTGAGAAAAATAATTATTACCAATTCTATATAATAGGTAGTGTAGAAGACTTGACTATATTTGAGATTTCCGAGCCAGAGCCCATTTTAGAACACGAAGCCACATCAGGCATGTATGTCCGTATTGCACTGCCGAGCAATAATTCTAATCTTATTAGAGGAATACTTGCTACTGAAGAGATAACGGATATATTTGCCCCTTATCTGATGCAGTATCCAAATGTAAAGATTATCTATGATGGTATAATTATTGACCCACAAAATGTGCAGCAGAATAAATATGAGTATTCGTTAAATGAAATTGTTGTTCCAAGTGGTCAGAAGATAAATGCTATATTAACTATTGTTGAATGGAACACGCCGGGTAGAAGAGGACTTTTATTCTGTGATGAAAATGGTTTTACAAGGTTCATTCCTTTTCCACGTTTACATTTTCGAGGTTTTAGTTATACCGCCTATTTCAAGTCTCAATATATAAAACTTTTAGACCAGCAAGGCTTGCTACAGGTAGATGAACTCTGTGAGGATGTTCGTTTTTTAACTCAATTATGTAAGAAAAAACTTCGCGGACATTTTATTCTTCGTGAGGCAGAAAAATCTCAAATTATGATACAAGACTGGAAGGATGATGGAATCTATCCTATAAGTCCTGATAAATTTTCTAATCCCGAGAATGATATTACAGTTAAGATATTTGAATTATATGCTACGCATCTTTTTCATGTGGTTCAAGAACTGAATGATATTCCTAAAACGACTCAGCAATTAATCCTGAAACTTCTTTACAAACTTGTTCAAACAGAGCCCAATAAAGTTGCACATCTTCTTGACGAGATTATTTCCTTACCTGAAGATAAAGAATCAGAAATCCAAAAATTATTAGCATAAACCTTAAAAATATGGAACAAAAATTTTCACTTATAGAAACGCGACAAAAATTACCTTTTAATAAATATAGCATCTTTATTTTGGTTTTTGTTCTGATATTTTTTTTATTTTCACCTATAACTTTTGCTCAGAGTTTTATGGAAGATTTGTTCAGGGGTAAGTTAATTTCTTCTGAGCTAGGTGTCTGGGTAATATACGAAATAACAGATAAATCTACCAATAAATCTGTTTTTTTAAGGCAGGCAATTACAGGCATTGAAAAAATAGATGAAAAGACGACAGGTATCTGGCTAGAATCTGAAATTATCCCATTGGAAGGTTTTCCATCTGTGTATCGCGTTTTAATATCCTATGACTCAAATGGGAAAGAAAAGGTTCATAAAATAGTAATACGCGAAGGGGCAGATGCTCCTCAAAACATAGATGTTAGTGCTATGCCAGATGTGGACATAAATCAGGATAAATATTCAAAGAAAAAATTGATAGGTGAAGAAGAAGTTCAATATAAAAATGGTAAGATTAAAACTAAACATTATAAAATTGAGGAGGATAATAAATCTAAAGAGGTTTGGCTCAATGATGAGATTAAACCTCTTGGCATTGTTAAATTATCAACTAACGAAGGAGATATGATTTTAATCAAGTTTGGTAAAGGTGGAGATGAGGGTAAAAGTGCACTCGATTTGCCTGCACAAAAGAATATTCCACCAAACTCACGGAAACCACAAGTAGATGTTTCAACAACAAACAATCAAGGAAAATAGCAGTTTCGTGTTTATTCTTGACTTCTATTTGGTAATATTAATGAAATAAGAAATAATCGGAATAGGTCAGTAAAAATTAAATAATGTTTAAAAATAGTAATTACAATATTTCAGTAAAAAGGATATTTGTAATTACTTTTCTTTGCAGTTCTACATTTTTTTTGTTCACAATTACTATTGCTTGTAAAACCGCTACTGAGAAGAAAGGCAAAGAGAAAAAGGTTACTGAGATAGAACTGATTCCTTTTGTGCCAGACAATTCCGTCTCTACAATTCGATACATAAAAGGGACATATCCAAATATTTTTAGTCCTGAAAGCCAGGCAACCTGGGTAATAACAGATTCTACCTCTCCTTCTCGTCAATTGTCCATTGATATTGTTTTGGTCTCTTCGTTTCAAGATGCAAGCATTGCTTATGATTGTGTTCGTTTGCGAGGCTTTAATGTCTATATGATATTAAATGAAAATACAGAGATTTATCCTATCCAGATTATCATAAACAAACCATTAGAAGATACACCGTCAGTAGTCCCTCAAAGATTTAAAAAACGAGTTACACTTACCTTTCCTTGTAGTGTTCAGGAGATACTCATTCCCAAAGAGAGAATAAAGGATACTCAGATTATTCTTATTTTAAATGGTTTCGATACAACTTTTTGTTTCTCCTGGAGTCCAAAACAATTGCCTATGGAAGTTCCTTTGTCTATGGAACTGAAAAATAGTCATAAAATTTTTGAAAAAACAAAAACCCTTACCCAAAAGGTATTAAATTGGACTCACATCTTTGACTGATTCTAATATCAATAGAACGAGAAAGAAAACCAAAAAAAGAAAAAAACAGGTAAAAACTACACCAAAACAAGTTTTTTTAATTTTCTTAAAAATATTGAGTAGTTTACTTGTTCTTCTTTGTATCAGTTTACTTATTCTTCATCCGGCAAGAGATTACTTATTAGGCAGATTTATAAATAACGCTTTATCAAATAGTTTAAAAACAAATATCTATTTTGAACATATCAAACTAAACTTTTGGGATTTCTCACTCAACATTCAAAATTTAAGAATAAAAAATCCTGAAAATTTTCCAAAAGAGTCAGCAATCCAATCAAATCTTATACAAGTCAAGTTCCACATCTCTCCCGCCTTTAACTTATATTACAAATTGTATTTTAAAGATTTAACCTTTAATTTGTATTACATCCCTGGTAAAGGCACAAATATCGGAACTCTGTTTAATTTTTTACAAAAACAGGCACAGAATAAAAAGGATTTATTATTGTTTGAAATAAGTTCAATAAAGATTGACAAAATAAACATTATTATTACACAGAACCTTGAACCCCAAAAGTATGAGATTAACAAGCCCAGTTCCTTCACTTTACAGGAAAGGACTGATTCCGACAGCCTTAAAGGTATAGACCTTTTGAAACAGATTATAACCACTTATATAATTGACAACATCAATATACCAGAAGATTTTCGCGTAAGTTTAATCAATGATATAAAACAAAATACAATATAAAAGGAATTTATATACATAATGTCAAATCATATTAATCAGGAAAGGAACTGATGGCACAGGTTGAATTAAAAAGGCTGACGAAAATATATCCAAACGGTCTTGTCGCAGTAAAAGATGTAACTCTTACCATTGAGGATAAAGAGTTTATAGTTCTTGTAGGTCCATCAGGCTGTGGGAAAACTACTACATTACGAATGGTAGCCGGTTTAGAAGAGATAAGTTCAGGCGATATTTATATTGACGGGAAATGGGTAAACAATGTTCATCCCAAAGACCGGGATATTGCTATGGTATTTCAGAACTATGCACTATATCCACACATGACGGTTTATAAAAACATGGCATTCGGATTAATGCTAAGAGGGATTTCAAAACAAGAGATTGATAAACGAGTGAGAGAAGCAGCAGAGATATTAGGTTTAACGGATTACCTTGGCGCTAAACCACGAGTCCTTTCAGGTGGACAACGACAAAGAGTAGCCGTGGGAAGAGCAATTGTTCGAAACCCCAAAGTTTTTCTTTTCGATGAACCCTTATCCAATCTTGATGCAAAAATGCGAGTGCAAATGCGAGCGGAAATATCTAAGTTGCACCACCATCTAAAAGCAACCATAATTTATGTTACTCATGACCAGATAGAAGCAATGACTATGGGCGACCGTATCGTAGTAATGAACAATGGTATGGTTCAACAAATTGGGACTCCACTTGAGTTGTATAATAGACCTGTAAATAAATTTGTAGCAGGTTTCATTGGTAGTCCTCCAATGAACATGATTGAAGGAACGATAATAGAAAAAAAAGGGAATTTATATTTTTCTAGGCAAGAAGAGAATATTGAATTAAAAATACCTGTAACAAAACAAGGAAACACGAAAACCTTTGCAAATAAACAGGTAATTTTGGGTATAAGACCAGAAGACATCACCAATAATCAGAACCAGATACCGAAATTAGGTATTTCTATCCCTGCTACCGTTGAAGTCGTAGAACCTACAGGAGCAGAAATGAACCTCTACCTAAATACAGGGACAACCACAATTACAGCACGGGTAAAGATGGATAACGAACCTCCTATTGGGAAACCTTATGTAGTGGATATTGATGTTGAAAAAATTCATTTGTTTGACCCCACAACAGAACAAGTTATTGTTTAATCACTACTTACCTAAAATCTATCAGGAATCATAAAAAGATGCAAGAGATTGTTGAAAATATAGAGAAACAGTTTAGACTTTGTTTCAAGATAGAGCCTGAAATAATTGTCAAAGCACCAGGTAGAGTAAATATCATAGGAGAACATACCGACTATAATCATGGTTATGTTCTTCCCATGGCATTAGAGCAGGGCATATATATAGCAGGCAGGAAAAGGAATGACTCATTACTAAATTTTTATGCGACCAATATGAATCGTCAAAGTATTACGGGCATAAATTGTCCTGCTCTCAATCCGTTAGAACCATGGATGAATTATATTATGGGTGTATCTTACGAACTCAAAAAATTGGGATACCATCTATCGGGTATTGATAGTGTAATATACGGGGATGTTCCGATAGGATGTGGTTTAAGTAGTTCCGCAGCACTTGAAATGGCTACATTAAAATTATTTGAGGGATTAGAAGGCTTTATATTAGATGACCCTGAATCTGCAAGATTAGGACAGCGAGTAGAGAATGAATTCCTCGGATTGAAAACAGGGATTATGGACCAATTCATATCCAGATGTGGTAAAAAGGGACATGCCTTATTTTTGGACTGCCGAAACTTAAATTATGACTTAGTTCCTGTTGACTTACCCGACTACACCTTTGTAATCGCGAATACAAACTGTCCAAGAGGACTAACCGGTTCAAAATATAACGAACGAGTAACAGAGTGCGAAAAAGCACTCATAACATTAAATTCGTTTTATAAAAAAAATGCTACGCACCTGAGAGATTTTACAATTGAAGAGTTAACTCAAATAAAAGAAACAATGGCTCCTATCCCTTATAAACGGGCTTATCATGTGCTAACAGAGAATAGTCGTGTTCTATCCTGCGTTGAGGTATTAAAAATGGGTGATGTTCAAAAGGTAGGTGAACTACTTAACGAATCTGATTTTAGTTTACAAAAATATTATGAAGTTACAAATCATCAACTCGAGGTAATTACTGACATAGCACGAAACATAGAAGGATGTAAAGGAGCAAGAATGACAGGTGCAGGTTTTGGTGGCTGCACTATTAATTTAGTAGAAAAACCACACATAGAAAATTTTATTAACACTCTTATTGAAAAATATTACAAAGCAACAGGTATAAAAGGCTCCTGCATTATCTCCCAGCCCTCTGATGGAGCAACTATAATAAAAAACAACAAATAACAATGCGAGATGCCTAAAAAATATCCTTTTGCCTTATCATAATAATTCGTTATAAAAACAAAATCGTAAAACAAGTAATAATTTTTTTTAGAAAATACTGTGCTATTTTTTGTATTAAATGGTGATAAAACACCCTGACCACAGGACATTTATATCCAAAATAGAAGTATTAAAAGCAATAATACTCAAAATACATCCTTGCCATTTCACAATTATAAGCGGTTAAAGAGATTACGCTAACATTAATTGTGGAATATTACATATTATCCGTGTAATAATTTATATTTATTGTAATTATTTCGTAGTAAGTGTGGTATAATTATTTTAATTATGTTAAAATTTAACTAAGGATAATAAATATTACATAATTTATATTTAAGGATAAGAAATAGATTATGGGAAAGAATAAACAAGGTAATGGATTCACACTTGTAGAAATTATGGTAGCGGTTGCTATCTTTGCATTTGTCATTGGGGTAACGGCTGTTTCATTAATTGCCTTTCATCCAAACTTACAGGTTCAGAGAGAACATATTCAGACATTACATTCATGCCGCGCTGTAATAGAAGCAATTCGAGAAAAGAGAAAAGATTTTTATGTAGGTAGTGATGGATTTAATTGGGAAGGTTTTTATGCGTGGATAAATGGAAGAACATCTGACGACTGGTTATCCATGGTAACAACCGAGGAACATCCTATTGCTATACCAGACCTGCAAATTGATGTGGCATGCAGAGACATTCAGGGAGAAGAGGCTGGCGGCACAGATAATCCTGTTCAAATATTTGTAACTGCTACATGGACATCCTCGCGTGGATATACACTTAATGATACCGTAGCAACAATTTTAACCTCGAGATAACTTAAGGATTTTTTATGGGAAAAAGTTATTTTGGTTTTACATTGATTGAGATGACTATCTCAGTTGCTCTATTGGGCATTATTTCATTGCTAAGTTTCATAGCATTAGAATCATCTGTAAAATCTTCAACACTTGCTGCTGCGCAGAATGAAATTGACTCGGCGCTTCGGGATACTTTCAATGGACTTTCAGAAGTTGTTAAACAGGCTTATACAACAGAATCCACTAATGTTACCCCTCCTACTGCTCCTAATGGTGTAGAACCAATTCAGGTGCAAAATGAAGGGTACTCTATACAATTTTTTATACCTGTCCCTGTAAATACCCCTGCTCTCATTCAGGCATCACAACCTATAACTATTATGTATGAGAATGAAGACCATTCTTCTGAAGAAAATCCTCCAAATGCTATTCTTGATGATGGTGAAGATACAAATAATGACAAGGCGTTAACCCGCAGATTAGTAATGATACAAGGAAATAATCGTAGGGTTTTGGGAAGTGCAAATTGCATTAGTAATGTAGAATTTCAATTGTTACCTGACCGTAGCAATTCTTCTGACCAGGCAACAATTTTATATGTATATCTTGAAGGTTCAAAACGCATGGGACCCGGCATGGGACCATTAATCCGTGCTGAACTATCAGGAACAATAAAATTAGAAAATTAGGAGAATAGACATGAATAATTTTCAGGGAAAGAATTCTGGTGTTGCTCTTATCTTTACAACAATAGCAACTATTGTCATTCTGGGGGCAGTTAGTTTCGTTATTTTGACCGTTATTAATAACAAAAGAGAAACAGATTTTTCTTCAAATGATATTATTCTTAGAGAAGCGGCACAAGGAGGAATTGACCTTGCAATAAAAAGGCTCTGGAATGATTATCTAGAAACCAGTGGAAATACAACACGAAACTGGGCTTCTTATCGCTATTATCTTGACAATTCCCTTGCTATTCCAATCAACGAAGATTTAAACTTCAATGGGACAAAGGATACAGATGAAACGGGTAACGGAAATGGTGTGTTTGAAACATATCCCGCAGGATATGACCGTCGAGGTTGGGCTTTGTTAGGTGAGCCTTTCGTATTTCGTGACCCTTCTACCAATCAGGAAATTGCACAAATTGACAGTGTTCATATTGCAAGATATGACGAGTGGAGTCGCTCTTTTTTAACTATAACATCAACTGCGGAGCGAAATGGAATTACACAAACTGCTGTTCAAATTGTTAACATCGGTGGAAGAGTAAGTCCACACACTGAGTTTGCCGTGTTAGCCAACAATATAAGTTGTATCCTTTGCCATGCTGAATTTCAGTCTCTCAATTTATATAGGAACAATGACCCTGACAATTACAATACTTTTGACCGTATAAAGGTTGCTTCACTTGAATCTATGCTAGTGCGACCAGATGAAGCAGATAGTCGGACCGCAGGGACTCTATATACCCGGGGCAGAGTTTACAAACCTGATGGAACACAATTTAGTGCGAGCCAACTCCAGAGTTCAACATTAAAGGCTTATAAAATAAATAGCACTAATGGAAAAATTGTCCAAAATTCGTCTGGGCAAATGACAATTGTTAATTTGCAAAATGCAGGAAAAACTCCTACCGGCGACCTTGTTCAATTTTCAAACCTTTATATGGACTACCCACTTGACGAGCAGAAACAAACAGATGGCTTGGTGCCCAACAATTTTCCAGCACCCTTCCCTGATGACAATAATAATCGGATTGTAGATGATGAAGAATTTGAGATAGTTTTGAACACGGCTAATGGAAGGATTAGTTTTGAAAATCCAATTATAGAAGGAGAGTCACCTCCACCGGGACAAATAACATCTGGCGTTGCTTATGGTGTTCCTGATGGTTCTGTTTATACACCCTCAGATATAAACAATCCTCTTCCAATCACATCCAATTCTGCTTTAACAAGTTTGTCTAATGAGGGCATTTATGAAGGTAATCTCATTCTTCTCGGAACTGAGCAGGACCCTATTCAAATAGAAAGAACTGTTGCGGTGGACGGTGATTTGGTCATTGCAGGGAAAATTCGTGGAGAGGGACAATTATTAGTTAGAGGTAATGTATATGTTGTTGGTGATGTAACTTATGATGACGCTCCCGGCGAGTTTGGCAAAGCACCCGATGGCACTACTAATGCCTTTGCTCTTGTAGCAGGCGGAAGTATTATGATAGGAGACTATTTAACAGTGCGTGGTGTCAACCATAGTGCAAGGGATGGTGAAAAATTTCCGCAATGGGACCAGTATAGTATCCATGCAAGAGAAGCACATAAAACAAATTCAGTAACAATTAACAAAAAAACAGAAACCCTTAAATGGGGATATTTTGACCCTGATTCGGTTGATGCAGGGCAAACTGTATCAGGAAGAAAAGGTCAACAATACAGTTTTACTACATCCGAATTAATGCTGTTTAATCGCATGGAGTTGCAAAAAGCATTAGCGGACTCAAGTTATACTCCAAGGTTTTATGGACTACGGGCAAGTCAGCCAGATAAAATTTACATCTACGACGCTACTGACGAACATGCCGTAAAATATAATGACGCTGGCGTAAAATTATTAAGTAATTATTTAGTGCAAAAAGGATTACCTCTTGAAATTATGTCCAGAGCCACTTATCACTATTGCAATCCCAATCAGAACTGGATTAGTGAAGACATATTGAGGCATATATGGTTCAATGATGAATTAACTCGCCCTTCTTCTGGAAGACCCTTCCAGTTTGATGGCTTACTTTATAGCAACAACTCAATCTGGTGTATTGTTAGAAGTCGGGCAAGACACAATTCCAATACTTATGGTAAGATGATTATTCGTGGCGGAGTCGTCGCTGCTGACTTGGGCGTGTTCATTCCGGCTGATAACGGAGTAGGCATAGGTTTAACCATGTATTATGACCCACGGGTAAGAAGATTCTTAGAAATTACTGACCCTAATGTTGTAAGTTATAGAAAAATTGCTTTCTATTTTAAATAAGTAAATAAACATCAATTTTGTGTTTTGAAAGGGGGAAAAGTGCGTAGATTATTTGTCATAATGATAACAGCCTATTTTTTTACTTTACTAGATTTCTATTCATTTTCGGACACTTTCTATCTTAAAAATGGAATTAGTTTCAACGGAAAAATTATTGAAGAATCTCCAGATGGTATTTACACAATAAAAGCAGGTCCTAATACACTGAAGTATCTTAAAAATGAGATTGATAAGATTGAAAAGAATGACGAAACAGGCGAGATTAATTTAGAAAAAGCGAAAAAAGAATGGGAAGAAAAGGACAAAATGTTGACAGAGAAAACGGGGCTTAATAAAGACCAGCGTGCTCAGGTTGAAGCATTGATTAATAGCCTACAATGGGGGGAAGAAATAGGCCGAATAGGTGCAAAAAATGGATTATTAGAACTACAAAAATCTATGGACATTTATCCATACCTTGAATATTATCTACCATCCATTTATCCAGTAGTGGCACCTCACATTTTAGAGATTATGTTCAAGATAAATAAAGATAAAACAGTCAAGATTTTAAGAGATAAAATTTACGACCCTGCACCCATGATTCGTAGCAAGGCAATAGAATTATTAGCAAGTGCCAGAGATGTAGAAAGTTATAATTCAATTGTTCGTGGACTTGTTGACCCAGACATAGATGTATGTATTATAGCCTGTTATGCTGTTGCCTATATCGGGTTGAAATCCGCTACCCCTATCCTTATAGAAAACCTTAACCATCCAGAACCACAAGTGGTAAACTCATGCATAAAAGCCTTAAACGATTTGTGGAAAGCGGAATTAAATAATCAAAAGATTGAGACTCTCAATGAATGGAAAACATTCTGGGAACAGCATAAAAACGAGATAAACGAACCACCTATTTACAAAAAAGATTTAGAACCTCTTGTAGATAAAAATTATAAGTTTGTAATTGGGTAGAAACGCTATATTATAACAATATAATTTAAGTAACTCGATGTTAAAGTGTTGTTACTTCTTCTAACTTTTTGTTAGTTAAGTTTTCTACCTCTATCTTATACTTGCTCGGTGCTACTATATGATACTTTATCGCATTTTCATCTTGTTTCCATTCAATTTGCAAGGATTCTGATTCCCCTATCGGAATTATTCCGGAGCAATACTCTAATTTTATTGGTTGAAATACTATTTTGACCTTTTTGTTTACGGTGTCTAATTCTTTTACTCCTAAGGCGACTCTATCAAAGATATATACTATGTGGGAAGCGAAGCCGTGATTTAAACTTGCTTCATCGCCGACATTTTCCCAGAGAGTTCCTGTTTTTTGAGCCATATAGTCTAAATAACCAATAGATTCGTCAAGGACTTTATCTCCTTCATCACTTAAAGTCAATAATTCTGCACGAAGCACATTTCCAATGAAGGCGTTTGCAAGGTGCACTTCTGGATACTTGTTGTTTTCCTTACGATGTGGTCCAAAATCATTTTTAATTATGTTCCACAAATCAGGATGTGTTTCCTTAGTTGCCACTTTAAAGAAGAATGCAAAATATTGGCATACTTCAGTCCTATTTTGAGTCACCTCTAATTTGCCATTCTTCCGGAGTGCATTATCCACAAAGAAAGTCCCGTCGAAAGATTGTTCGCGTATCTTGTTTCTAACTTTTTCTGCCTCTTGTTTATACTCAGGTAAATTGTATAGTTCTGCTACGGTATCAAGCACCCCTGCAAATAACATATTCGAGGGATAATTTACATCCTGGACAAAATCATTTGCTTTTGACCATTCTACGAACACCCAACTTGGCAATTTTTCCAGAAGTCCATCAGAATTTTTATATTGGTCAAAGAATTTAACCAGAGCAAGCACTTTTGGTTTAAGAGCATTTACTAAATCCCAATCATTACTGCGTTTTGCATATTCGCCGAGTTCAACGACAAACCACATTGCCCAGTTAGGGATAAATGTTCCGTCATTATGGTCAGAAGGATAGCACATAGGCAACATACCATCAGGGAGAAATTCATATTTTGGCGGTAGCATAAAGTTTTCAAGGAAATTCTTTTCTACAGAGGTATTTCCCGTTAAAACGAGCCCTGCACGAGAAGTAAAGAAGGAATCACATAACCATCCTGCGCGCTCTCTATGCGGACAATCCATAAATATATCCACAGCGTTTTGTGCAAAAGTGGCTCTGCCTGCCTCAAATATTCGGTTGATTCTTTCATCAGGACATTTGAACTTTGCTTTTTGTGCTTCTGGATTTTCATACAGTCTTATACCTGTAAAAATAATAGAACTTGCCACATTTGTATTAGATAGTTGCATATATCTAAATGTGTAGGGTTCTATTGATTCAAATTCATATTCCCCCTTCTCAGTAAATTCTAATGGGATTACATTATGACAACCTAACCTTTTCCAATCTACCATATCGTTTCTCAACATTTCATCAAAAGTTATAAATACTTTTGTAGGTTCTTCTACTTTTATTTTTAGGAAAACAAAACCTGTCATACTTCTTCCAAAATCAAATACTTTATATTGTGCAGAGTTTATCTGTACTGGGAAAGAACAATCTTCGTTTAAATATTCACCTTTTTCAATTGTCATTTTTTGGAAATCTTTAGGTGGAGAATACTCAAGTTGGTCAAAGGGATAAGCAAGAAAAGTAGCCCTTGGCTCTACGCCTTTATTTACCCATGGCTTTTCAATAGGCTTCTGTAAATCTACTTTACCTTCCATTAATAATTTCGTAGGTAAAACCTTTTCAAAAGTAGGTATAGGAACACCGCGGGTAATAAGAGCCTTGTTTTCGACTATCTCTACTTCATACGGATTTGGTGTGTTTTCTTTTTTCCCAATCCAATCTAAGGAGTGTGAGGCTAACTTATACGCTTCTGTAAATCCTCGCTGGAAACTATATCGTTCAACCTTTTTATATTTATAGTTCAAATCAAAACCTACAAAAGGATTTGAAGATGAACCTGTTGCACACAGGACCTTATCATCCTGTATAACCTCTGCCTGAATAAATCCGGGCTGATTTGTAATTCCATATCCATTTACATTATAGGCAATTGCTTCAATCGCAAGTATATTTTCACCCTCCTGTAAAAATTTGGAAAGGTCAACTTCATCAACTCGATAAAATCCATGAGGTCCCCTTGCAGGACCATAAAGCACAAACTTACCATTCAAACATACTCGATAAGAATTGTGTCCTACGCACTTTAATTTAACTCCATCTAAATTCTTAACATCAAAGAATGCTCTAAATCCCGCATAGTCATTCATCTCTTTAGTTCTGCCTTTTAACCAGATAGGTTTACCTTCTTTGAAATTTACAGATGAAACATCTGCCAGAGATTGCAATGAGAGACTCAATAGCATAACCGACAAAATTAATACACTCCCTACTATTTTGCTCATATTCCTTTCCTTCTTTTAATTTTGTTTTATTTGACTTAAAATATCTTTTACAAAATCATTATCAATGTTTATAACATCAATAACGCTAAAGAATAATGCCATATCATCTTTAAATTTTTTAAGACCCAACAAACATTGTGAAATTTCTTCTTCTGATAAATCATCTACATAATATTTCACACCACATCTATTTAACAAATCTGTAATCCATTCCACTTTATTCTGTTGAAGTCTGCTCATGCAAAAAATACCAAAGGCAACCAGATTGCCGTGCAAAAATTGCCTATGTGTTAGATATTCTGCATGGTAAGCGACAATATGTTCTGAGCCTTCTTCTGGTCTTGCGTTCCCGTATATATTACATAGTTCAACCTCTTTACAATACAAATCTACAATAGTATCTATCCCTTTCGGAGTAACATGATATATTTCATTTGCCATTTTATCTACTTCTGCGAGACAGGATTCTGCCTGTCTGGCTATATATTCATCATACTTTTCATCTATATTTTCCACTGCACATTTCCAATCCCAGAGAGCAGTATGTATACTTAAAATATCTGCAACACCTGCCCTATTCAAGTTATCAGGTGCATCTTTTATTAATTCATAATCCACAATTATTTTATCTGGTATAATATTTCCTACATAACGCACTACATTATTTTCTCGAACAGCGATAGACGGGGTAAATGGGGCATCAACAGATACTATGGTAGGGACTAATATCAAAGGTATTTTCTTTTTCCATGCGATATATTTTGCAAGGTCACAACTTACTCCACCACCGAGCCCAATTACCCAATCAAAATCAGGCAATTCCTTTTCTATCTTTTCGATTGTTTCCAAATTCATTTTTTGTGCCCACAATATCTGTGATGGACTCCATTGAATATGTTTATTGAGCACATTCCAGGGTACTTCCATTGTAATTGCCAAAGTTCTACCCGATAATTCATTCAATAATTTAATGATATTGTTTCCACGAAATATATGGTCAAACAAATTTATCATTTTACAGAGAAATCCCCTTGCCTTTCTCTATCTAATAACCCGGATTTTAAACTTTTTGTATTATCTATAATTTATGGTAAAAACGATTGGAAATCGTATAAGGCAAATTCTTGTGTTGCAGCGTCTAATGGAATACCATTTTCGTCATCATTTGCAACAGCGACATATCCCATTAACGAGGCAGCATCAATTATCAAGTTCATCAAATTAGAACCAGAAATAGCACTTTTTTGGGTTAAAGTATATAAACCTAACCCATCAAATTGCCCATAATAATTTTGTATCACCGCAAAGATATTATCCGCTCTCTGCGATGTATCTGCATCGTATACAATATTACTCAAAACATTAGGATAGTAATTGTCGTTTTCATCATTATCTCGAATTAGTATTCTATTATCTGATTTTATCATATATTTTGCACCTCTTGATTCATATCTACCATCGCTAAGCAAATATGTATGTAAACGGCCTAAAGAAGAAGCATCTACCCATTCAGACATAAAGTTCAGTCTATTTAAGTCATATAAAGCGGTTCGGAAAGCAGTGAGCATATTTTCATTAAGGTTTATGATGGTTTCTCCTAACACAGGAATATCTCCGTAAGAAAGCCCTGCACCATTCACTCCTGCTCTACCTACAACCATTCCTGCAAAGGTAAATAATACATGTGGAAATCCCTGAGCAGGGATATAGAATATTACAACTGGATAATTTTGCTGACCGCCTACGACTAGATGCCGATTTAAGGAGTAGGTTTGAATTAACGGCTTTCCCCCAAAGGCTGAAGGCATACCAGTTGCATTTGACCATAACAAGGCGCCCGAACATTTTGTTTTCGTATAGAGACTGAGCAATTCAACTAATTGTAATTTTCCTAATTCGTCGTAGGATATCCCTGTGCTATCAGCAATACCCTGTAACTCTTGCTTAATTCTTTCATCTATGCTATCTTTCTGTTTATCCCATGTAGTATCAAGAGTATTTTGCGCTACTCCGAACTGACTCAAGTTAGAAAAGACATAGTTTACATGACCGACAATCTCATCTGCCATCAATTCTCCATAATCGAGCCCCATTTGATATGGAGCGCCACGAAGAACTATATAAGGGTAAGGATTATCATATCTTTCAGAGTCATATTCAGGAGGTTCTTCAGGTGTAATATATACAGAGGTGGTATAAACAAGAGGAGGCACAGAAATACCGGGAACTGCCATCTGGAATTTTGCTGGGTTATTGAAAGTTAATTGTATAAAATAAGCAGTATAACCCCGAGAAGGTTTTGAAACAGTTGCCTCATAAACGCCGGAAGACACTGGTTCTAATATCTGGCTCTCATACTGTATACCTAAAGGTTGTATCTTATATTTTCTAAAATCTCTCGCATTAGGATTATTACATTGCCATAATTTTACTTCATTAATTAATGAAGTAAACTTGCTATCTACTGTTACTCTCAATACATTCTGATTTCCTGTTGTGGTTTTCTGCCAGGTGAAAGTAGGCTGTTCCATATTTTGTGTCTTTGCCAGAAACCATGCAAATAGATTCTGCACTGCATCCATTTCCAGACTGACATCTCCACCGAGGCCATGTGAAACATTAGGGACATAGTTCAGGTATTTCTCACCTAACAAATTGCCAAAATAATATAAAGAAGAATCAGGTAGGAAAAATTCATCGCAGGTAGCGTTTGTAATAAATTTGGGAATGTTTTCAGTTCTGGACAAATATCTATACGGGTCTACTAGTTTTAACAGAGCCTCTGCTTCTGGAAGAAGTGCTTCACCATTAGAAATGAGTCTGTCAAAGACTTTCATCTGAGCATAATCATAAATAGATGGAGCCCAGTATCCATATACAGCCTTATGATGTTCCATCTGTTTATCTATATTAAGGACATCAATTACAAGAGGAGCAATGGCTTTAATACGACAATCGGTTAGACCTGTGAGCCAGGTTGTCCATCCTCGTTTAGAACCACCGGTTACAATAAAGTTTTCAGGTGCGTTATCTCCAAGTATTGTTTGTGTAGTGTCCATAGCCCGAACCGCAGATTTTGCCATAGCCAGAAGTAATGGCCAATGATAATCATCATTACCATTTTTATATTCATTCATATATTTGTCATAACTATACGCAATAATTGCGTCTTCTGTCCGTGAATAAAGGATTTCATTCCGTTCTGCATCATAATCGTCCATAAATACAATGGGCTGGCTTGGGACATTATCAATATGCACAATAGTAGCGCCACTCAAAGCCGCCATTTCACCCAGAATTAAGCGTTCTTCCTCATTTAGGGGTGAACTTGTTATGCTTCCCCCATCAATAAATAACAGAGCGGTATTAGTTCGTATTCGTTCAGGGACTATGATTTCCAAATTATGTTTCCAGATTCTCCCACTATAAATTTCGTCAGAACTACGCCATGCCTGCGAGGTCATTCGGGTTATATAGGTAGTTGCTAATCGCATAAAAACGGAACCTGATGCATATATAACTGGATATTCTTCAGGGGTGGTCCAGGTATATTCAGGGTCATATTCTCTAACAAAGATATCTAATGGACTGGAATAACTACTGACTTCTACATAATTGGTTTTAATGCTTTCAGATTCCAAACCACCTTCTGTTCGAACTTTTAATTTCACTGTGTAGGAGCCAGCGCTATTATATTGATGAATGGGTGAAGCCTCTGTTGAGGTTTCACCATCTCCAAAATCCCACTCCCACTGTGTAACAGGTGCTGTTCCTGATGTAGATAAATCTATGAACCTTACATCGCTACCTACAATAGCGCACGGGCTTTCTACTCGGAAACGGGCAACTGGTGGAACTGCGGTGCTAATACTTAATGTCTTTGAGATTGAAGAAGTTTGTAGTTCTTCACCACTTTTAGAATGGACAAATACCAGATATAATTCAACCTTATACTTCCCAGCCTGAGTAAACCTATGTGTCGGATTTTGCATAGTTGACAAATCGGTGCCATCTCCAAAAGACCATACCCAACCTATAATCGGTCTGGTTCCTTCTGAATTAGACAAGTCTGTGAAGTATACCAAATCTTCTATAGTAATCCGTTTAGGAGTATAATCAAAATCTGGGATAGGGGGTGCATCTACATACACTTTAACAGGGTCGCTCTTAAAAGTTCCTAATGGTGCATCTACTTCTAATGTTACTTCATAAACGCCCGGTTCTGTGTAGATATGGGAGACAGAATCTTTGGAAGTAGTTGTCTTAATTGCAGAACCATCACCAAAATCCCATCTATAAGATAAATCTGTTTCTGTTCCCAGAGCAGTCCTGTTAAGGAAAACCACTTCTTTCTTTACAACTGGACTTCTTGTAGATACGCTTAATTTAGGTTCGGGTGGCTGATGAACTGTGATATATGAACTTTTTGTAACGCTATCCTCATTATTTGATGATGTGTTTGTATATACAATTAATGAGACTGAATAAGTCCCTGCTTTTGTATAAACATGTTTTGTATCTCCGTTTTCATGTAAATAGGGTTGATATTCGATTATTTCTTTTGAGCCATCTCCGAAACTCCAAATCCAACGGGTAATTCGCTCTGTTCCCGGGATAGACAGGTCAGCGAAGAATACAGATTTCCCTTCATAAAGGGTAAGAGGGTCCGCAGAAAATTTAGCCGTAGGCGGCATATAAATAACTTCCACAGACGAAGAGAAGGAACTACTGCCAAAATTATTTGATACTGTCAATTTTATTTCCTGAACCCCAAGCCTCGAGAAGGCATATTGAGGTGATTGTTCGGTAGAAGTGTTTCCATCTCCAAACTCCCATAGCCAGCTAGTTATCGGAGCACTTCCAGGGTCTGATAAATCATTGAACTGGACGGGCACTTTCACAAAAGGTTTTATAATACTAACAGAGAATTTAGCCTTAGGAGGTATGCCATCTTGAACTGTTACATATCCTTCCTTCGTCAATGACTTATACTGATTCTCGGTATATGCGGTCAGGGTAACAGAATAAATTCCCGGCTTTAAATATTTATGTCTTGGATTTACCTCTTCGCTTGTCGTCCCATCACCAAAATCCCAGAACCTTTTAATTATGGTTTCTTTCTCAGAACGACTTCTATCAATAAATTGCACTTCATCACCAAGAAGAACGATTTGTGAACTTACTGTAAAATCAACTGTTAAAGTTCCTCCGACTATATTAATAAAATTTTCCTTAACCTTTTTTTCTGTTCCCTGTTCCGCTTCTACTGTCAAGGTAACTGTATAATTTCCCGGCTTCTGATAAGAGTGAGTAGGCTCATAACTTTCTGATGTTGTCCCATCGCCAAAATCCCAGGTAACTTTTTTAATATTCCCCGTTTGAACAGCACTGCGATTAAAAAATCTTATCGCCTCATTCACAGAAGCAAACTTATTTGAGGCATCAAATTCTACCTTAATCAAGTCAGTTAGTGTAACAATTACAGTTGTTGACGGGGCATTCGTGGCACGAACAACAACACTTCCAGAATTTTGACCCAAATTAGTTTTCTCTCTATCAACCTTTAACATTATTTGTTTTCTATCTGCAGGTCCCGAACTATAACACTCATCATCAGGAGAAGAACAGCCTTCTACTGTTATCCAGGGCACCTGGGATTCTACAATGATGGGACCTATAGATGATGCAGTCAAAGTTTTCCATACTTGAATATCTACACTATCTTTATCAAAACTAAGGTCTACAGAGACTGGTTCAACGACTAAATATCCTCCCACTTCATCTCTTGGGCAGGCTGTAATTATCATTGTTAGAACAAGTAATAAAATACTTTTAACACACAATAAATAAACAGATTTTCTCATAGAACATTTTCTCCAGTTGTGCTTTCTTAACTATAACATAATATAGTATACAATTATAACATTAAATTTGTCACCTATTAATAATGCCATTTTTATTATAAATTGTCAAGAAATTATATACAACTTTTTATTTTATAATAAATCCGATATAAAAAAATAATAATTAAAGCGTTACAAAATGTAATAAAGGATAGTCTAATTTGTAACATACGAAAGATATTTTAAATATTGCAATTTAATTGGATATAATTAATATATATGAAGGATATATAAAAGGGTTATGAAGACTAATAAACTATTATTAATAACTATGTGTTTTGTCTTGTGTTGCTTTCTATTAACACAGGGTTGTCAAATAAATAAAAAGGTAGATGCAAATGATGAGGCAAATGCCGATAGAATAAAGGCAATAGCATTTCCGGTTGAAGCCACTTTTCCGACAAGAAAAGATATTAATAAATTTTTTGAAACCACCACTCGTGTATCGGCTGAGAAAAAAGTTGATGTTATATCAAAGGGTTTGGGAATATGTGAAGAATTAATAGTTGAAGAGGGAGATTATGTTAAGGAAGGTCAACTCCTCGCTAAATTAGATACATCTGAAGTAGAAACACAAATTCTACAAACATTAGTAAATATTAAGAAATGTAAAGCAGCATTAGAAATTGCTGAAAACAGTTTGAAAGAGGGAATTGGGTCTAAAGTAGAGAGAGATAATGCACGCTTTGCTCTTGATGCAGCAGAAGCCACTCTTAAAATACAGCAATTACAATTAAAAAATCAGACAATAGTTGCTCCAATTAGTGGAATTATTACTAAGAAGAATATTCAGAAAGGTGTATTGGTTAGTACAGGTATGCCAGTCTTTTCAATAGTTGACCCTGAATCTTATGTATTACCTATTAACATTCCTGAACGCGAAATCTCCAATGTTTCTATAAATCAGGAATCTGAGGTTATTATTGATTCCTGTCCAGAAGACAAGTTTACTGCTGCTGTTTTCCGAATTAGTCCTACCATTGACCCTAATTCAGGAACAATAAAAACGACTTTGCATTTTATTAAAGACAATAATAAAAAAGATGAATGTATAAAGGATTCAGCATTTGCAAGAGTTAAATTAGTTATGGAAACGCATCCCCAGGCACTTGTAATTCCAAAAGATGCAGTATTAGAAGAAAGTGGTAAGAAATATGTGTATGTGGCAAAAACAAAAGAAGATTTAGCAGTAGATAAAATAAAATATGAGGAAGTAAAAAGCAAAGAAATTCAATTTACTGCCGAGAGAGTAGAAGTTAAAGTGGGTCTTGAAGATAGTTCATACTATGAAATTTTAGATGGTATAGATGAACATACACTTGTTATTACATTAGGACAAATGAACTTAAGACCAGGTTCAGTTATAGAGATTACCTCATTAGAAAATATTCTCAATTCCAGTAGTAATATTTCAAATACATAAACATTTTACTAATAGTTTAGTTATCATTTACCCTATTAATGAATATATAAAGATAAAAGCCGTGAGGGAGATAGTGTGAGCGAAATTGGCAATATAAAAAGGCAATACTCTGGTTTTATAACTTTCCCTATTAACAGACCAGTCACTACAATAATGATTTTTGCAACTATCGGAGTATTTGGCTGGCAATCTTATCAGAAACTACCTATCAATTTAATGCCTGACATATCTTACCCATCATTAACAGTTCGAACAGAATTTGAAGGTGCTGCCCCTGAAGATGTTGAAAAATTAGTAACTCGCCCTCTGGAAGAAATGTTAGGTATTGTTGGTGGACTGGTCGAGATTAGTAGTGTCTCTTCAGTGGGTCTATCTGAAATAACCCTTGAATTCCTCTGGAATACAGAAATGAATATAGCCCAGCAGGATGTCCGAGACCGTCTGGATTTATTTGAGCCACCCAAAGAAGTTACAAAAAAACCTGTTATTTTAAGGTTCAATCCTAATTTGGACCCGGTTATTCGAATAGGAATGACTCCACCAAGCGATTTAACCGATGAAGAGAAGAATCAATATCTAACTACCCTCCGCGAGTCAGTCCAGAGAAGGCTTAAAAGTGATTTAGAAGCAGAAACAGGGATAGCACAGGTAGATGTAAAAGGTGGACAAGAAGAAGAAATTCAAATTCTTGTAGACAGCAAAATGCTCAAATCTCTGGGAATATCACTAGAGGATATTGTTCGAAGTTTAGCAAGTCAAAATATCAATATCGCCGGAGGAAAATTAGTTGAAGGGAAAACGGAATACATAGTCCGAACACTAAAAGAGTTTAAGGACATTGAGGACATAAAAAATGTAATCATCTCTACTTCGGCTGGATTACCTGCTTTAGATTCAAATCCTATTTCCGCAATTTCTTCTATTTCATCGCTCCAATCTCTATCTTCAACTTCTTCCAATGTTCAGAATGTATCCAATAAAGCCGTTCCGATTAAGTTAAAAGATGTTGCAATTGTAAGATGGGGCAACAAAGAACGAGACACTATTATTCGAATTAATGGTGAAGATGCCATAGAATTAGAAATATATAAAGAAGGGGATTCAAATACAGTTACGGTATGTAATCTGGCAAAAGACCTATTAGGAATTGAGAGAAAAAAGAGTTTTTCAGAATTATTAAATGAACAAATTTCGTTAGCCATTCAAACCGGTTCCAGTTCTCAGTATGCAGATGGGAATAGCCCATTTCAAGCATCAAATGCGAGAAGGGAACAAATGAAAAAGAAAACTCTGTTGGGTTCTATCCCCCCAGGAGTAAAAATACATATTATAAGTGACCAATCTCAATTTATCATTAGTTCTATAGAAGAAGTTCAGTCATCTGCTGTTAACGGTGGACTTTTATCATTACTAATTCTTTACTTATTCCTGCGCGAATTAAGAAGCACCCTTACAATAGGATTCGCTATACCTATATCTATTATTATCGTATTTATTCCTATGTTCATGAGGGATATTTCTCTTAATATCATGTCATTAGGTGGACTGGCATTAGGAATAGGCATGCTTGTTGATAATTCTATCGTGGTATTAGAAAGTATTACACGATGCAGGGAAGAAGGCGATTCTGTGATTGACTCTGCTATAAGAGGTACATCAGAAGTCGGTGCTGCTGTAACTTCTTCTACATTAACCACTGTTGCTGTTTTTTTCCCTGTGGCTTTTGTTGAGGGTATTGCAGGTCAAATTTTTGGCGACCTGGCTTTGACTGTTACTTTTTCACTGCTTGCATCATTATTCGTAGCACTATTTTTCGACCCACTGATAGTCTCAAAAACACACTTTGAATCTGGAAATAGACAAAATATCTTCCTCCCTATTAGGATATTTTTATATTACAGAAATGTCAGGCACAGAAATTTTCTAACATCATTCCTCATAACAAGTTTATTAATATTAAAAAAGCATATTAAAAAAAGTAAAAGCCATTTCTTTGAAATATTTAAATACAAATCATCAAATTCAAAAATTAAAAATACCCTCAAGATACTTTTCTTCCCCTTCAATGTTTTATTAAGGCTTATTTCATGGATTATTCTGAATTTTATCATATATCCAGTAATAACAATGGTCACAATTGTAATTCTCCCATTTGTAATATTGACTGTTCTAATTTATGTAATAATTAGAAAAATATTATACATACTACTTTATCTTCCTCTCGAAATATTTAATATTGGATTTAGCGGTTTTAGACATATTTATAGAGTTATTCTTTCTAAAAGTTTAAGATTTTCTCCTTTATTTATATTGTTGGCAATCGTTCTTTTTATTTATACGATAAGCATCCTACCCCAATTAGGGCAGGAACTTATCCCAACAATGAAACAGGGCGAATTCAATATAGTTTTTGAAACACGGGCAGGGACAAAACTTGAACAAACCTTGCAGAAAGCATTAAGAATCGAAGATAAACTGAAAGAGCACCCATTAATTGAAAGAATTACTTTGCAGGTAGGAACGACAGATACTTCTAAATCAGAGAGCAAAGGAACAAATGAAAATAAAGCCACTTTCACTATAATATTAAAGAACAGAAGCGAAACAGCCCAAATTCAGGATAAGATTATAGATGAAATTCGCTCAACTCTAATCCCTCTACCCGAAGAATCTATTACTTTTTCATTGCCTACTCTATTTACTCTTAAAAATGACTTAGAAGTCCAAGTTTTTGGAGATGACCTGAACATATTAAAAACAGTTGGAGAGAAATGTCTCCAAAAAGTTAAAGAAGTCAAAGGCGTTAAGGATGCGGATATATCCATTCAACCTGGCTATCCTGAACTTTTAATTCAATTGGACAGAGAACTCCTTGCTGAAAGAGGATTAACACCTGCGCAAGTTGCAAACAAATTAAGAACAGAGATTCAAGGTGAAATAGCCACAAAATTTAATCGTGGTGGCGATAAAATAGACATACGCGTTCGCACAGACCAAGCACTTCTAAAAAGTATTGATGACCTTAAACAACTATCCATTGTTGAAGGGGCTGTTCCAGTCCGGTTGTGCGATATAGCAAAAATAGTTGAAGATGTTGGTCCCAGTGATATCCGACGAATTGGTCAGAAAAGAGTTGCTCTAATAACTGCAAATATTGAAGGGCGAGATTTGGCAAGTGTTTCTAACGAAGTTTTAGACAGGCTTCGAAAAGTAGAAAAACCAAGGGAATTTTTTATCACTCTTGGAGGCCAAAATCGTGAACTATCTTCATCTTATCAAAGTTTACAATTTGCCCTGTTTCTGGCTCTTTTCCTTGTCTATGTTGTAATGGCTTGCCAATTTGAATCTATATGGCTTCCACTTCTGATTATGTTTTCCATTCCTCTGGCTTTTGTCGGTGTTGTTTTAACTTTGTTCTGGACAAATACAAATCTTGATGTAATGGTCTTTTTAGGTTCAATTGTTCTTGCAGGTATTGTAGTAAATAATGCTATTGTATTACTTGACTACACCGAACAACTAGTTGCAAGAGGCTATTCCCTTCACGATGCAATTGTTCAGGCATCTGTGGCTCGATTGAGACCTATCTTTATGACAACATTAACGACCGTTCTGGGATTATTACCTATGCTGACTTCTCGCGGGGAAGGTTCTGAACTACGACAACCCTTAGCATTAACCGTTATAGCAGGACTGTCTTCAAGCACACTCTTAACTCTATGGATTATCCCAATGGCATACTATATGTTTTCCAATTTAGTTCACAGGAAAAAAGATAATGAAATGGTCCCTTCCACAGATATCCATTAATCGCCCAATTACAGTCATTATGATTTGTATACTTATATTGGTATTGGGGGCTACTTCCTGGTTCCGCATTCCCTTAAAGTTTCTGCCAAAAGTAGATAATCCCTTTATCGGCTGCTATATCCCTTATCCTGGTGGTTCTCCTGAACAAGTAGAACAACAAATCGCAGTTCCAGTTGAAGGAGAATTCCGAACAATACCTGGTTTAAGAAATATTGCCACAACAAGTTCCTCAAACGGTTGTCAAGTAAAAATGTGGTTTGACCTTAATACTGATATGACAATTGCTACTGCTGATGTTAGGGATAGAATTGAACGACTAAAATTGACCCTCCCTGAAGAAGTAGAAAAAATTCTGATACAACGGTTCAGTTCTGAATCTATCCCTGTATTAGCAGTGGGATTATTTAAAACTGGTGATGAAGAGGATTATGTATATCTGGTTAGGACATCTCTTATACCTCGACTTAGAAGACTGGATGGCGTTGCTGATATACAGGTTATCTCTCCTATTCCAGAAAAAGAAGTGCTTATAGAAGTTTCACAAGACCGACTGAATAGCCTCAATATACCTATCGTTTCTCTATTAAGCACTCTAAGAACCTCATCTGTAGACATCTCACTTGGTTCCATTATTCAAGAAGATAAAAAATATTTTGTTCGCCTATTTAGCGAATATAGAAAATTATCAGATATAGAAAACCTGATAGTTAATAAAGATGGAATGCGGTTAAAAGACATTGCTACAGTCCATTTCGGTTCAAAAGAAAAACCACAACGGGTATCATTAGACGGGAAAGGGGGTATTGTTCTACTTATAATAAAAGAATCAGAAGCAAATGCTGTAACGGTATGTGACCAGATAAAAGCAGAATTACAAAATATCTTAAATGAAGAAGCATTTCAGGGTAGCACTACAAAAATATTCTTTGACCAGTCTGACCTCATAAACCGAGCTCTGGATAATCTTTTTAGTGAAGGCGTGTATGGAGGCATAATGGCGTTCGGTGTGCTTTTACTGTTCTTACATAGAATAATTCCAACGACTATTGTTGCCTTTGCTATTCCATCCTCCCTGATGATTGGACTTGTCTTTATGTATTTTGCAGGCATGTCCCTTAATATTATTACAATGGTTTCACTGATTATCTCCGTAGGAATGCTTGTAGACAATGCCATTGTCGTTGTTGAAAATATTATCAGATATCAACAGTTAGGTTATGATAGGAAAACATCTGCTATTCGTGGGGCTTCAGAAGTTGGGGCCGCAATCACTTCCTCCTCTGTGACAACTATCGTCGTCTTTATCCCTATGTATTATCTCGAAACGGGAAGAATGTCTATTTTCATGAAAGAATTGGGAGGTCCACTTATCGCCGCATTACTGGGAAGTTTACTTATTGCAATGACTATTGTCCCATTAATTTTAGCCATTGGCATTTCAGAAAAAGGAAAACTTCAAGAGAATAGACACTTTATCCTTGCTAACAAAATAATAACTCGCGTCAGGGAAATAGCGGGAAGTCTACACATAATGGAAAAAGTTTATACTGTCCTTGACTTATGTATAAGATGGACACTAAACAACCGAATAGCATTCTTAATCGGAATGGGCATTTTCCTATTGGTATCTTATCTAATCCCTATAAAATCCGTTGGCATGGAAGACTTAATCAAATTAGATACACGAACAGTAGATATAAAAGTTACGCTTGACCAGAATTTTGATACAGCCCGTGTTAGAGGTTTGTTTGACCAACTTTCACAAAAATTGGAATCCCTTAGAGAAACTATAGCGATAAAAAACATTCTACTTTTTCATAGAGAAACTGGTGGAGAAATACATGTTTATTTATATACTGAAGATGATGGAGAAATAGGTAAAAATCTACCATGCACTACGGATGAGGCTCTGGAGATTGTTAAAAATACATTTCCTTCTCATATTCCGGGCGGTAAATTGGAATGTTCAATAGCAGACACAGGAGAATCAGGCACATCACGCAAGGTTACCCTCAGGCTAACTGGTAAAGATAATAATGTTCTCTATGAACAGGCACAACGGGTTAAATCCGTTTTACAAAGCAATCCTTTATTTGATGATGTAACAACGGATGTTGAAGATAAAACTCAAGAAATAAGGGTGGCTATAAATGAATGGCAGGCAGATGAACAAGGGATAAATCCATTCACTATTGCACAGACGATTGATACTGCGCTCAGAGGAGCACAACTCCCTTACTTAAAAGAAGGCACGCGTGAAATTCCTGTCTGGCTCCAATATCGGGAAGAAGATAGAAAAACAAAAGTCAATATAGATAATCTAAAAGTAATTTCAAGTAAAGGAACGATGGTTCCACTTCGTCAGGTTGTTTCTTATGAGCAGAAGCCCGGTCCTGAAACTGTTAGAAGATACAATGGGAGGAATGTTATAAATTTCCGTGCAAAAACAAATACAGACGATTTAGCACTTGTCAAAAGAGAATTAGAAAAAACAATATCAAAACTTGAATTGCCTGATGGATATAATCTTAGTTATGGTATTGAGTTAGAAGAAATTCAAACCAATATTGCAAATTTTGCAGTGACAATGAGTATGGCAATTATATTAATATATATAGTAATGTGTGCGACCTTTGAATCGTTTTTGCATCCTTTTTTAATTTTGACAACTGTTCCTCTATCACTTATTGGTTCTTCATGGACGCTTTATCTAACGAATTCTTACTGGGATATGGTTACATTAATCGGTTGTGTGTTAATGGCTGGCGTTATAGTGAACAACGGGATTGTCGTTGTAGACCATATTAACTTTTTACGAAAAGAACAAAATATAAGTTTAGATGACATAATAGTTAGAGCAAGCAAAGACAGATTCCGTCCTGTAATGATGACTGCACTAACTACAATTCTTGGACTTGTCCCATTAGCAATGGCGAAAACAGGTGGCTCAGTTATGTTTTCAGGACTGGGTAAAGCACTTGTTGGCGGATTATCATTAGGAACAATTCTAACCCTCGTAGTTGTACCTGTTTTCTACTCTATTGAAGAAGACTTCGTTAATATTGCCTCAAAAACATTTGCCTCAGTGCGACTAATTTCTCCGCTCAGGCATAAAACAGCTATCCAAAAATAACTTTTTGATATATAAATTTGTTTTATGATATTCTATATGTCCATTCCCAATATATAAAAAGTAGAGTATTTTTATTTATGTAAATAGTAGTGAAAGGAATAATTAAATGATTAAACCGGTTATCGCTGGAAATTGGAAAATGAATAAAAAAGTTAACGAGGCAATAGACCTTGTTAGCAATCTTAAACCTTTAGTTGAAGGGATAAATCAAATCACTATTATAGTTTGCCCACCCTTTACGAGCCTCTATCCTGTTTCCCAGATAATAAAAGGGACTAATATTGAACTGGGGGGACAAAATTGTTATTTAAAGGAATCAGGTGCTTACACCGGTGAAATAGCACCACAAATGCTTCAGGATGTCGGTTGCAACTGGACAATTCTTGGACATAGTGAGAGAAGACAATACTTCAACGAAAATGATACTCTATTAAATCAAAAACTTAAATATGTTATTGGAACAGGTTTGAAAGTTATGTTTTGTGTAGGCGAGACCCTTGATGAAAGAGAAGAAAATCGCATGGAATCCGTATTGCGAAGGCAAATAATTGAAGGGCTTCGTGATTTAACACCGGAACAACTTAAAAATGTAGTAATAGCATACGAACCTGTATGGGCGATAGGGACAGGTAAAACTGCTACAAAAGAGCAAGCACAAGAAGCCCATGCCTTTATCCGTTCACTGATAGAAAGGCAATTTGGTAAAGCAGCAGCAGAAAATCTGCCGATACAATATGGCGGTAGCGTAAAGCCTGAAAATGCAAAGGAACTTATATCTCAGCATGATGTAAATGGTTTCCTTGTGGGTGGTGCCTCTTTAATTGCAGAAAGTTTTTCTAAAATTATAAAGGCTTGTTTATAAATCACAATACCAAAAAGGATGAGTTAATAAATTATGTTAGAAACGATTTTTAGTATAACAACTCTCTGGTGGGTATTATTACTCTTTATATACCTTCCCTCTTGTATTGCTTTAATTATAATCGTATTACTACAAAAAGGAAAAGGAGCGGGGTTTGCAGGTGCCTTTGGTTTAAGTCCCGGCTCTGAATCAGTATTCGGACCCAAATTAGCACGAACTTTGCCTCAAAAACTTACCTATATTAGTGCAGGGCTATTTATGGTGCTTGCTATTGTATTATCAACAATTTCCGGCAAGGTAGGAAAAGGGAGTGCTCCTAGTTTGGTTACGAACGAAGTTAATATTGAACAACAGAATGCAGAAGCATTAGACGCTCTGTTTGACAACAAGTCAACCCCTCCCACAACGACCCCTGTTAATGTGGAAGATAATAAACAAAATACTCCACCAGTAGAATCCGCTCCTACCTCTACACCAACAAACACGCAGGACAATACTGAAGAAAAAAGTCCGCCAGAAACACCTCCCGCACCTATGCCCAATCAATAAATAACCCATCAATTAGATTTATCGCTTTTATTTTTTATAAAAGATTTGCAAATTATAGTAAAATAAAGCAATGTTCTTTATTATTGCAAAACAACTATATATAAGTTTAGAAAATAAGTATGGATAAAATAATCATTCGCGGAAATAACCCCTTACAGGGTAAGGTGCAAATACGCGGTTCAAAGAATGCCGTCCTTCCTCTAATGGCAGCGTCCATACTTGCTGAAGCACCTTGTGTGCTTCATAATGTTCCCTGTCTTCATGATGTTTTTACAATGGACAAATTGTTAACTCAAATGGGAGTGCAAATAGAATTTACGGGTAGATACATGACCTTATCCATACCAGACGACATTACCCCCATTGCATTCTACGACCTTGTGCGAAAAATGAGGGCTTCTTTCTTTGTGTTAGGACCTCTACTGGCTCGATGTGGCAAGGCTCGTGTATCTTTACCCGGTGGCTGTGCGATTGGAACAAGGCCTGTGGATATTCACTTAAAAGGACTGGAACAACTTGGCGCTAAAATCCGATTAGAAGAGGGTTATGTTGTTGCCGAAGGTAGATTAAAAGGTGCAGATATATATCTGGATTTTCCAAGTGTAGGTGCAACTGAAAATCTAATGATGGCTGCAACGCGTGCTAAAGGGATTACTCATTTGTTCAATGCAGCACAAGAACCTGAAATAATAGATTTAGCCAATTTCTTAAATAAACTTGGAGCAGAGATTAAAGGTGCAGGAACAGAGGTTATTACAATAAAAGGAACAAAATCTTTAAGTGGCACTGAACATTATGTTATACCTGACAGGATTGAAGCAGGGACATTTATTATCGCAGGATTGGCAACAGGCGGAGAGGTCCAGGTCAACAATGTAATTCCTGAACATCTTACAACATTTGTAAGTAAACTTGGTGAAATGGGAGCAGAATTACAAATTGGTGCACACTATATCCGGGTAAAATCACCACAAAAACCCTTAAAAGCCACAAACATTACAACCCTCCCTTACCCCGGTTTCCCTACAGATTTACAGGCACAAATGATGGCTCTTCTTACCTGTGTAGAAGGAGACAGCGTTATTAAAGAAACTATCTTTGAGAATAGATTCCTACATGCAGCGGAGTTATGCCGTATGGGGGCAGACATACATTTGGAAGGAAATACAGCCATTGTTCGCGGAGTAGATAAATTAATTGGTGCACCTGTAATGGCGTCCGATTTAAGGGCAAGTGCCGCTTTAGTTATTGCAGGTTTAATGGCAAAAGAAGGTGAAACTATTATATCCCGAGTCTACCATTTAGATAGAGGCTATGAACGAATAGAGGAAAGACTTGTAAGCCTCGGTGCAGATATTGAAAGAATTAATGAGGAGTGATTCAATGAAAACATTTACAATCCTGAACGATTCAGACCTGAACAATGTTAAACAGTGGATTTACTCTCGTTATCCTTCAAAGGAGGCTAATCAAGAAGGAACAGACACCATCACAAAAACAGTTCAATGGATTATAGATACGGTAAGAAAAAATGGCGATAATTCTATAATAGAATTTACAAAACAATTTGATGGTGTTTCATTGACACCAGAAGAATTAGAGGTTCCAAAACAAGAAATTGTAAAAAGTTTTAATGCATTAGACCCAAGAATATTAAAAATCATTGAAAACTCTGCTAATAATATCCGCATATTCCATTCAAAAAATTTACGGAACTCATGGGAAGAAACTCTTGAAGATGGAACAATATTAGGACAAAAGATAACACCGATTGAAAAAGTGGGCGTTTATGTCCCCGGTGGTAAAGCCTTCTATCCCTCCTCTGTGCTTATGAATATTATTCCAGCACAAATTGCAGGTGTAAAAGAAATTATTATGGTCTCACCTCCTTCCTATAATGGGACTATTCATCCCATTGTTCTGGCTACGGCACATTTAGCCGGTGCGACCCGAGTTTTCCGTATCGGTGGAGCTCAATCAATAGCCGCACTCGCTTATGGCACAGAACATATACCCTCTGTTGACAAAATAACCGGCCCGGGAAATATATATGTAGCCACAGCAAAAGCAATAGTAAGAGAAACCGTTGATATAGACTGCGAAGCAGGACCATCGGAGGTCCTTGTCATAGCAGACAAGAATGCTAATCCTGACTTTGTTACCGCAGAATTATTAGCACAAGCCGAACACGATGAAAATGCTTGCTCCGTTCTAATAACTACTCAGGCAGATAAAGACATCGTAGAGATAGTAAATGAACAAATTCAGCAATTTTTAGCAAAACTTAAACGAAAAGAAACCATAGAAAAGTCATTATCTCAATATGGTGCATATATCATTGCACGAGATTGGGATGAAGTAATTGAATTGACCAACTACTTTGCACCTGAACATTTAAGTATCCAGACAGAATACCCACGAAAGATTGAAGAAAAAATTATAAATGCAGGTGCAATTATGCTTGGAAATATGACACCTGTTGCAGTGGGTGATTATATTGCCGGTCCAAATCACATTCTACCTACTGGCAGAAGGGCTCGTTTCAGTTCACCTTTAACGGTAGAAGAATTTCGTAAGGTTACTAATTTTATATATTATTCAAAAAGTAGACTTTTAAATCAGGCAGATGACATTATATCCTTCGCAGAAATTGAAGGCTTAACTGCCCATGCCTTTTCCGTAGAACTACGAACAGGTATTAAGAGGAATATGTCCCATGAGTAAATATTGTATCCAGAGGTTGAAAAATATTGAAGGATATACCCCAGGTGAACAACCAAAAGAAACTGATGTAATCAAATTAAACACAAACGAAAATCCATTTCCACCCCCAGAAGCAGTTCATCAAACTCTGAAAGAAATAATCCCAGAACAATTACGGAAATATCCTGACCCTGCTGCCTTTGAATTAAGAAAAAAAATTGCTCAAACATATAATCTCCCCGGCCCAGAATGGGTCCTTGCAGGCAACGGAATGGATGAAATTCTATCTATAGCAATACGGACCTTTGTTGAATATAATCAGACAATTTCCGCCACATATCCCACTTATTCATTATACGAGGTGCTTGCAAGTCTACACGGTTGCAATTTCCATTATCAAGACCTTGATGAACATTTTCAACTATCCCCACCATTTGCCTGGAAGAATTCCAAATTAATACTTATTACACACCCAAATGCTCCAAGCGGTGTTCCAACTCCACCAGATATAATGAAGGGAATTTGTAAAAATCAGGAACAAGTCATATTTATTGACGAAGCCTATGTAGATTTCTGCGAATACAATTACATTTCCTGGGTAAAAGATTATCCCAATTTAATTGTAGGTCGGACCTTCTCAAAATCATTTAGTCTTGCAGGGGTCAGATTAGGTTTTACCGCCGCAAATCCCGAACTTATATCCGACATGTTCAAAGTAAAAGATTCATATAATATTAATTCTATAACGCAGATTATTGGAATAAAATCGCTGGAATGTATTAGTCAGGTTTCCACAAATATAGAAAAAATTAAAGAGAGTCGAGTCTTTCTACGAGATGAACTACAAAAACTTGGTTTCATTGTCCCTGATTCACAGTCTAACTTTCTATTAGCAATCTGGAATGGAAACCCCTCTGCTAAAGAACTATATTTGAGACTTAAAGAAAACAATATTTATGTTCGCTACTTCCCAATAAGAAGACTGGAAAATGCACTTAGAATTACCATAGGGACTAAACAACAGAGCGTTATTTTTCTTGAACAATTGGTAAAAATTATTCATTCCAACAAATAAATAACCTTATTAGTATGATTTTACTAAATTGTTGATTTTTATTCACTAAACTAAATAGACATGTTTTATAAGTTATATACGGCATTCGCAATTCCATTTATGCTCCAATGAAGTAGTAAAGCATATCTATTTCTTTCTGAGTATATCGTTTTTATTTGATATTTGTTAAATTGACAAACCATAATAGTCCAATTAGAATATTCAACAGACTTTCACAAAGGAGGGTAAAATGAAGGTATTAAGTAGTCTTTTTCGTATATCACAAATCAATTCAATAAAGAGTAGTGTTGTCCTATTGTATGTGTTTTGTTGCTTTTTGTGCTCAAGTGCATTTAGTGTAGTAATAGGAATAGAGAGTATAGATGAATTACAACGGATAGGGAATGACGCAGCATACCCGTTGGATGGTGAGTATGAGTTGACTCAGGACATTGATGCAAGTGCAACGCTAAACTGGAATGACGGTGCAGGCTTTATACCAATTGGTACATCTGAAAGTCCATTTGCAGGCAAATTTGATGGCAATGGACATAAAATTGTGGGTTTATATATTAATCGTTCTGATGAGGCAGGGGTCGGTTTCTTTGGATATGTAGGTGAATTAGGCGAAGTGAAGGATTTGAAATTAGGAGAGTGTGTAATAACAGGTTCTTCTTATGTAGGCGGTTTAGTAGGAAGTAACTCTGGCACAGTTTCAGACAGTTATTGCAAGAGTTTAGTGGAAGGGAAGGAACAATATATAGGTGGACTGGTTGGGCTAAATTCTGGAACAATTGCAAACACTTATAGCACAGGTTCAGTAACGGGAAGCCAAGATAAAATTGGTGGCTTGGTAGGGTCAAATTCCGGCACAGTATCAAATAGTTATAGCACAAGTTCAGTGAAAGGAGGCTATAATGATATAGGTGGTTTAATAGGATATAACAATAAAGGCACAGTATCAAACAGTTATAGTATGGGTTTGGTTTTGGGTACGGGAGGCTTGATAGGAAGGAACTTTGATGGCACAATACAGGGTTGTTATTGGGATACGCAGACCTCAGGGCAAACTATTTCAGATGGAGGTGTGGGTAAAACAACAACAGAGATGATACAAGAGGCGACTTTTGTAGATTGGGACTTTACAACGATTTGGACTATAGAAGGAGAATTAAGTTATCCCTATTTACAAGGGTTAGGAGAAAATCAGATTTTTCATCCTACCAGGGAGATTAAAGAAATAAATAATTTAGAGGAGTTAAGTAGGATAGGGTTATCATTAGATTATCCCTGGTGGTGGGATTATGTGTTAATGGCGGATATAAATGCGAATGATACGGTGGATTGGAACGGAGGAAGAGGATTTAAACCCCTACTTTTGACAGGTCTATTTTATGGTAATCGGTATGTAATAAGCGGCATGAATATTAACCGTCCTGACGAAAATTATGTAGGTCTGTTTGGATATATAGGTTCAAGTGGACAAGTAAGAGATATTGGAATAGAAAATTGTCAGATTATAGGTAGAGAATTTGTTGGAAAATTAGCAGGACTTAATAATGGTGGTTCAGTGTCTGGTGCTTATAGCATGGGTTCTGTAGCAGGAGGTTATTATATAGGTGGTTTAATGGGTTGTAATATTGGTTCGATAATTAATAGTTATAGTATAGGTTCAGTTGATGGGTATTGGAAAGTGGGTGGTTTAATAGGTTATAACTACAAAGGAAATATAAGCAATAGTTATAGCACAGATTCGGTGTCAGGTTTTTCTGCTTTTGGTGGCTTGGTTGGCACAAATGAAGGCACAGTGAGTGATTGTTACAGTTTTGGTTCTGTAGAAGGTGATAGTTTTGCGGGTGGTTTAGTCGGTGAGAATAACGACACAATATCCGGTAGTTATAGCACAGGCTCGGTAGTTGGGCAGAATTATAATGTGGGTGGCTTGGTCGGTTGGAATTATAAAACTGTATCTAACTGTTATAGTACGGGTTCAGTAAATGGGAATGAAAATATAGGCGGTTTAGTAGGAATGAATTATGGCACAATATCGGATAGTTATAGCACAGGTTCAGTTTCAGGTGAAAATAAAGTGGGTGGCTTAATAGGAAGGAATGAATATTCAATAGCAGAGGGAGAAAAAGAAGAAAACGCAATACCTGAAAATTATGGTATAGATTTAGTAAAGAGGATTATGAACTATAAAATAGATAGTTTTCCGGAGAAGGATGATGGAAGTTTAGTCTATAACTGTTATAGCATAGGTTTGGTAGTGGGCAGTGAAAATGTAGGCGGCTTAATAGGCTATAACAATGGAGGCACAGTAGAAAATAGTTATTGGGATACACAAACCTCAATGCAAAATACTTCTGCTGGGGGCACAGGTAAGACAACAGAGGAGATGAAACAACAGGCAACTTTTGTAGGCTGGGATTTTATAACTATCTGGGCAATTATAGAAGAACAGACATATCCATACTTCTTATGGCAGACAGCTCCGACAGAAGGTGAGGGTTCAACAGATGGCGAAGGAACACCAGAAGGAGAGATGCCACCGCATAGTGCTGACCAGGATGGGAATGGAATGATAGATTTAGGTGAACTGTTACGAGTGATACAATTCTTTAATATGGGTGGTTATCACTGCGAAGCAGGAACAGAAGACGGTTATGCTGGTGATTATGACGGAGATAAGACATGCACTCCACATGCGTCTGACTATGACGAGCAAGATTGGACAATTGATTTAGGTGAATTATTGAGACTGATACAGTTCTTCAACATTGGCGGTTATCATCCCTGCCCTGGTGAAGAAGATAACTATTGCCCAGGACTTGTAGGATAAGAACAATATGACAATGACACATTAAAAACAATAAAAAAGAACAATTTTTTATCAAGTGGGTTGAACGAAAGTTCAGCCCACTTTTTTGTGTAAATACTAAAAACTCTCCTCCTATGCAGGTAGATAAGTTTAAATCCCTATTTTTATTAGCCAATAGTAATTATGATTATCTTTAAGCCAGAATAATTCCTACATTAAAATATAAAATATATGATTTCTTTGAATTTTTAAGTAGCACAGACATTCTTGTCTGTTCTTTTTTGAAGTCTAACCATTAAATAATTACTGCATACCGTTCAATTTATTATCATTGCAATTGATATATTCAACATGATTGCGGTTCGTAGGGGCGTATAGCGATACGACCCACATAGACAGTGCTATGGAGGCATTGTTTCTTTGCGGAGGTATCATTTTTGGGGCGTATGCAATATGCCCCTACATTTCAGGACTTTTAGATTGAACCAAAAAACTATCGAATGTAGACAAGGTGCAACTTTTTAAGAAACAGACAGGAATGTCTATGCTGCGGTAAGAAAATAAAACAAATATTGTGTTTTTGGTGTTATTTGTGTCTTGTCTGGTGATTCTGGCGATAAATTCTTTAATTAGAACTTGATTTTTATTAAAACCTCGCAGTTTCTCGTAGTTTATTTTTTAACTCAAAAAAACCAGATATTGGTTTTTGCTATTATTTGTTTCAAAAAAGAATAATTTTTCAGGGGTTTTTGTTAAAATAATTTTCGGTGGTCAATGACTCTGCATGATTTTCCTGTGGAGCGTTCGAGAGCATTTGGAGGGAGTAGTTCGACATTTATGTGAATCCCAGTAGTTTCATGAATCTTGCGAAGGACACGGTCTCTTAATGATTGCATTTCGCTCATTTTATCGGAAATAAATCCCGGTTGAAGTTCTACTTTTACAGATATTTCATCCATAGTGTTTGGTCTTGTAACCTCTATAAGGTAGTGAGGAGCAATTCCGGGCACTTGTAGTATGGCTTCTTCAATTTGAGATGGGAATACATTTACTCCACGGATAATAAGCATGTCATCAGACCTACCTTTTACACGGGACATTCGTATAGTTGTCCTGCCACAAGGGCAGGGAGAGGTATCCAGTCGAGCCAGGTCGCGTGTTCGATAACGAATGACAGGGAAAGCCTCTTTGGTTAAACTTGTAAAGACGAGTTCGCCATATTCTCCTTCTTCTACGGGCTCAAGGGTAGTGGGATTAAGGCATTCAACAATGAAGTGGTCTTCCTGGATGTGCATGCCGTCCTGGAGATAGCACTCGCCACTAACACCGGGACCCATGACTTCACTTAGACCATAGTTGTTGAAAGCCATGATTCCCAGTTGCTCTTCAATCTTTTTACGCATATCTTCTGTCCATACTTCTGCTCCGAAGTGCCCATATTTGAGAGATAACTTTGCTGGTTCAATACCTGACTGCATTGCGAAATCAGCAATATTTAGTGCATAACTGGGGGTGCATATAAGGACATCAGGACATAGGTCTTGCATAAGCATAATTTGTCTTGCGGTATTTCCAGATGCAGCGGGGATGATTGTTGCTCCAACTTTCTCTACTCCATAATGCAGTCCAAAACCACCTGTAAATAAGCCGTAACCGAAGGATATTTGAACAACATGTTCTTTTCTGAGTCCACCTGAAACAAGAAATCGTGCACACAGATTTGCCCAGGTATCCAGGTCTTTACGGGTGTATGCGACTAATATAGGTTTTCCTGTGGTTCCTGAAGAGCCATGAATCCTTGCAAGTTCACTTCGCGGGACACCAAGCAATCCGAGAGGATAGGTTTGTCTTAAATCGTCCTTTACTGTAAAGGGCAATCGTTTTAAGTCAGCAAGCGATTTTATATCCTCTGGCTTTACATTTGATTTTTTGAAGGCTTCTTTGTAAAAAGGGACTGTGTTATATACTCTATCTACTGTATTTTTAAGTCGTTCTAATTGTAGTATTTTTCGTTCTCCGGGGTTCATTATCTCTTCTTTTTCCCAGAAAACATTTTCAAATGGAATAGACTTCATGCTTCTTTACCTTTTATTATTGATTGGCTTTATCGTATAACTGAACGCTATCCAGCACATTAATTCCTTTTTGTTGTAATGTTTGGATAGCCAGGTCAGGTTTGTCAAATCTGAAAACGATGACTGCTTTATCGCCACTTCTGAAAGTAAAAGCGTATATATATTCTATGTTTAATCCAGTTTCCTCTATGGCTTCGAGAATTTTTGTAAGTCCACCTGGTTTATCTTCAACTTCTATGGCTACAACTTCGGTAACATTTACTATGAATCCTTCCTGTTCCAGAACTTCTTTGGCTTTCTGCCATTCTTTTATAATTAGGCGTAAGATTCCGAACTGCTGAGTATCTGCAAGGGATAGTGTAAGTATATTTATATTATTCTTTGCTAAAACCTTGCATGGTTCAATAATTCTGCCTGGTTTGTTTTCTAAAAACATTGAGATTTGTTGTATCTTCATATCTATATCCTTATTGTTAGGTTAATTAATTAGATAACTGATATTATTATAACTATATCTGCCTCAAATCTATAACGCGTGTTGCTTTCCCTTCGCTACGGGGAATAGAATTTGGCTCAACTAAGCGGACATTGGCTCTGATATTGATGACTTTTTCAATGGATTCTGTAAGTTCTTTTTGCAACTTTTCTAACTTGCTAATGCGGTCGCTGAACATTTCTCTCGTAACCTCAATCTGGACTTCCATCTGGTCTAAACCATGTTCGCGTGTTAACTTAATCTGATAGTGAGGTGATGACCCTTCAATTGTAAGTAGTGCTGCCTCAATCTGGCTTGGAAATACATTAACGCCGCGGATAATAAACATATCGTCACTTCTCCGGGAAATTTTTTTCATTCGCCGTATAGTTCTTCCACACGAACATTGTTCAGGATAAAAGGCAGTTATATCCCGTGTGCGATAACGAATCATAGGCATTGCTTTCTTACTTAAAGTTGTTAAAACGAGTTCACCTTCTTCTCCATCAGGAACAGGCTCTAAAGTCTTAGGGTTAATTATTTCAGGATAAAAATGGTCTTCTATAATATGCAGTCCTTGCTGTGCAAGACATTCAATTGCTATTCCTGGACCCGATATTTCAGAAAGCCCATAGACATCATACGCCTTTATATTTGCCTCTCGTTCAATATACTGACGCATGGCTTCGCTCCAAGGTTCTGCACCAAAAACACCAATTTTAAGAGGAAATGGTTTCAGGTCAATACTTGTCTCGTGTGCCCTGTCAATAATATGGACAAAATAACTAGGAGTGCAAGAAATTACAGTAACATTGAAGTCCTTCATAATCATAATTTGACGGTCTGTATTGCCTCCTGAAATAGGGATAACCGTTGCTCCCAGGGCTTCTCCTCCATAGTGAAACCCTAAACCACCTGTAAATAAGCCATAGCCATAGGCATTTTGAATAATGTCACCACGGTCAACGCCGCAGGCTGCTAAACTTCTAACTACGGCATTGCTCCAGACATCTATGTCTTCTTTTGTATATGCGGCTACAATCGGTTTGCCTGTGGTTCCACTGGACGCATGCAATCGAACAATTTCATTCATTGGACTCGCAAATAGTCCGAAAGGATAGGTATCTCTAAGGTCTGCCTTTATTGTAAATGGAAGTAGTCTAATGTTATTCAACGAACGAATATGTTCTGGTTTGATTTTTTCCTTATCCATTCGTTCTCGATAAAGAGGCACATTCTCATAAGCCCTTTTAACCATAGTTTGCAAACGATGAAGTTGCATTGTCTCTAATAAATCACTGGGTAGATAGTCCACAGAACTTACAGGATTAAATTTACTACCTCCATCATGCCAAAAAAAATTCATACTACTAATCCTTCCTTAATTAAAATAAATGAAACTTTTTATTCGTAGAAAATATTCGATAGTATAATGGGAAAGTAATTTTCTAATCAAAAAGAAGATTTAAAGGATAATAATATGAGATTACGCCAGACAAATTTATTGTATTTGACAGTTGCTTTGTTTTTAGTGTTTATACTCACACCTGTTATGGTTAAGGCAGATAAGACTCCTCGTTCCATTGCTTCAGTATCAACAGATTTATATGAAGTGCACCTTTTCAAAAATGAAACAGTTAAAATTTTCTTTTCCAATGGAGTAGAAATTTTGGCATTAGACCGTCCTGCTATCGTATATAGCGATTCGGATGAGAATGTCCCATTAAAGTTCTCTGATATGAGTTGGTATAAAGAGCCTATTTCGAGTTCTTTGGGAGAAGGGATAGGTTTTTACATTCAAGGAAAGAGTGTGTCCTGGGTTTTAGAAGTATACCCTGGTAAACCATTTTTAATTGTAAGATTGCAATACAAAAATGGTACAAAGAAGGAACAGTCTGTCAGGTCCTTAATCTCTCTGCAGGGTATATTGAACCAATACAGTGGAAAAGGTATTGATGAAAAGTATGTGGTGTGCCTCGGAAATGGCAACATTTTTGAATCAATGATAGATTATCCACAGTGGACAAACAATCTCGACCTGAAAACTCAATGGGATTTAATGATATATGATAAAGGGAGAAAGCAATCCCTTTTAGCGGGTTTCCTCACTTTTGATAAAGGGTTCAGTCAAGTAATACTTTCAAAAAATGAGAAAAAGAAGGTAGTCCACTTAACCGCAGAAAGTATATTTGACCCACCTATAAAATTATCCCCTGGCGAATCATTAGACGCAGAAGTCCTTTATTTATCCCTTGGTGAACAAAGTCCCCATATTTGTTTAGAACGATATGGACGCGCTATATTTGTTCTAAATAAATTGCAGAAACAAAGTTCTTTTTTACCTCACGGCTGGGATAGTTGGAGCACTGCTTTAGGTAAAGATATAAATGAAAAAATAATATTGGAAAACATTCAATTTGTAGATAAACATTTAAAAAGGTTTGGTTGGAATCATTTAGCAATTGATGCAGGCTGGGAACGCGGTCCAGCAGATTGGGAACCTAATCCAGAAAAGTTCCCACACGGACTTAAACCTATTGTAGAAGAATTACATAATCGAGGTATGACAGCAGGATTATGGATAGACCTGTTTACTGTGCCTGAAAACTCAAAACTTTTTAAGGAACATCCTGACTGGCTTGTTTCACCCGGGACAAAAGGAAAATTACTTTTGGGCAATGATAGGAAAATTTTGGATATTACAATTCCAGAAGCGTATGTTTATGCACGCGATATATGTAAAAAAATATCACAGGATTGGGGATTTGATGGTCTAGTAGAGGCAGATTTTGTTTATCATTTATTATTAGGTGAAGGGTATAAAGATGGAAGGCTGACAAAAGTTCAAGTTCTACGGAAAGGGTTAGAATCTATTCGCGAAGGGTTAGGGACTGATAAATTTTTGATGACAATGATTCCAATTCCTATCTCTGGAATGTATGCTGACGGTATTAGAATTGGTTTTGATAATAAGCCATTATGGTCTTCCTCTGCCATAACAGGGAATTGGGGGTGTATGGAATCGCTAGCCAACTTTGCAAGGCGATACTACTTGTTCCCTAATTTAGGAGCACCTGACCAGGATTGTGTGTTTTTAGGTCATGATGAGACAGACCAGCGATGGAAAGTTTCAGAAGAGAACAAATTAACACAATCACAAGTAGTCGCATGGATTACGGGTGCAGCCTTAACCGGAGGTGTATTCAAGATAGGGGAGGAATTTACAAAACTAACCCCTGATGAAATAAATCTATTGCAAAAAGTAATCCCGAAAACTACACAACCTGCATGTCCAATAGACCTGTTCGAGAATCCACATCCTCAAAAGTGGTCATTGCCCCTGTCAGGACCAGTGTTGAATGGTAATATTCTGGCAGTTTTTAATTGGGATACTAAATCGTCTGAAAAGGTTTCTGTTTTCCTGGAACAGTTAGGTCTGAATAGTGGTAAATTATATGCCTTGTATGATTTCTGGAATGAATCGTTTGTTGGAATTATTCAAAATGCTTTCGTCGTTGATTTGCCTCCTACCTCTGTATCCTTGTTTGGTATTCATCCGTTAGAAAAAAGGCTGCCTATTTTTGTAGCCTCAAACCATCATATCTCACAAGGGATAATGGATGTTTTGGAGTATAATTATTCTCCTGATGATAAAAAGATAACAGGTAAAATGAAAGTGGTTGATGAAACAAATTACAAATTAACTTTTTACGACCCAGAAAAGAGAAAGATAAAATCCTGTGAGTTATCAATTCCAGATGTTTCCTATCAGGAAAAGGATGGCGTTTTTGTGCTTCAATTTACGGTTCCAAAAGACACAAAGGAGATAAGTTGGAATATCGGTTTAGAATGAAATCTCTAATAAGGAATAAAGTAATATGTTTTCCAATTCGCAAAAATGGGTTGAGGAGAAAATTGGTTTATACTGTCAAAAATCGGAGGATTGCTTGAAATTAGGGCTTCAAGTTGTTGCTGGATGTATTGGAAATACGGAATATGAAAAGTGGCGAGAGACAGCATTAGAAGTCCATAGGACAGAGAGTAACGCAGATGATTTGCGTCGAGAAATTGAGTATTTTATCTTTGCCCGTTCTCTATTCCCAGAGTCAAGAGGTGATATTTTGGGACTTCTTGAACGATTCGACCAGATTCCTAACCAAATACAGACTACCGTCCGAATGATTGTGGAGCAGAAAATAAATATTCCTCAAATTTTAGCAGATGAATTAGATTCAATTGCTTCTACAACTCAAAAATGTGTAGATGCAACAATAAAAGCGGTGAAACTCATATTTTCAGATCTTCAAGGGGTTCTTGAAATTCTGGGTCAAATAGATGCTTATGAAAGTGAAATTGATAAGATTCAATCGAAAGCAATTATAAAGATATTTAATTCAGATTTAAGTGACTTTCAAAAAATTTTATTGCGTGATTTGGTTAATTCGATAAGTGATGTGAGCAATCATGCGGAAGAAGCAGGGGATTTTATGCGGATAATAATTGCGAAAAGGATGATGTAATGTTATTTTTCCTTATGTTGGGGACTTCATGCTTTCTGGGTATAACCTTAGGTGCAAATGATGGCGGTAATATTTTTGGGACCGCTGTGGCTACCAGATTCATTCGTTTCAGGACTGCTGCAATATTGACCTTTATTTTTGTAGTAATAGGTGCTGTTCTTCAAGGAAGTAAAGGGATTGAGACTTTAAGTGAAATCACACCACAAAATATAAATTCCTCGATTTTGGTGGGTTTTGTAGTATCAATCGTAGGTTTTAGTTTGATAATTTTGAGACAGCCTATAAGTCTATCGCAAGCAGTAGTTGGAGGACTGATTGGATTAGGCCTGGCTCAACACAATGTTCAATGGCAGATACTTGGGAAGGTGTTTCTGTGTTGGCTTCTTACGCCGATAGGTGCAGGAGTAATAGCCATACTTTGCTATAAAGTCCTATTGACTATATTTTCAAGTATGAAAATAGGTATCTTAACACGTGAGACATTGATACGCAGGGGATTAATCTTTTCTGGAATTCTCGGTGCGTATGCGTTAGGTGCTAACAATGTTGCCAATACTGTGGGCATGTTTACAGGAGCCTGGGAAGGGGTATCAAATATTGAGCTAACTTTACTCGGAGGTATTTCTATTGGGATAGGTGTTCTACTTTTTAGTAAACCTATAATGATGAATATAGGAAAGAGGATAGTCGTGTTAGATGGCTTTTCTGCACTGGTTGCGGTTCTATCTTCTGGTATTACCGTTTATATTTTTTCATTAATTGGAGTCCCTGTAAGCATGACACAAGCCATTGTCGGGGCAATCGTAGGTGTTGGTTTTCATCATGGAGTTCATACACTACATTTCAAGGTTATAAAAGATATACTTTTGTGCTGGTTCATCGCTCCTATCCTCTGCCTAATCCTTACTTCCTCCGGCTATGCAATTTTTATTTAAAATATCATCTATTACAAGTGATTATATTCGTCTCTACACCCGACTAAATAATTTCAAACAAATGTATATCTGTCTTGTACTCTTTTAGTAATCATATAGAATAAAGATTGATCTTGAATGCTTATTTATTATCATACTTAACATATTATTATGAACCTTTTCACCAATTTACTTTTTTCAGAAATATGTAGAAATAATTTGCTTTTTTAAAAATAATGTGTCATAATTTTAATAGGAAAATTGAATATATAAGGTTGGCTATTGAGAGCTTTTCATAAATTTTGCGGGAACTACTGTAAGAGTTTCGACAAAGTCCCGAACAGGACTATACGGGCTAAGTGTATAGCCCGCTAAATACCAGCGAAACCATGTAGTTCTCGCTTTTTTTTAAATTATTGGTACTTCGACAAAACATAAATAACTCTCTTATCAAGCCTTTAAATTCAGGAAATATTTGTAAACTTTTCTGTTGTCTTATTACAATTTATTTATTTCAGAGAAATATATGTTTATTATGTATAATAGGAGCAAAGGTAATTTTATAAGTAGGTAGAATAAATGAATATAAAATTTGAAAAGGTCAAAAAGAAAGATTTGCCTCCTGACAGTGAATTATTATTTATCGAAACACAACGATTTTCACAGTGGTGGTTTTGGCTTATCATTACTCTTTCGATTTTTTTAGCAATTGCACCAATTGGCTATGGACTTGTTCAGCAATTGATATTCAAACAGCCATGGGGTAACAATCCTATGCCTGATTTGGGTCTGATACTTACAGCCTTATGTATGATTATTTTTGTGGCTTTTATTCTTTATTTTTTTTATATGATTCGGCTTGAAACACGCGTGTATAAAGATGGAATATACATCATCTATTATCCATTCCACCTCAAATATAGAAAATTATCATGGGATAAACTTGATGAAATTTCAGGCCATAAATATAGGCCCATAGTTGAATTTGGCGGTTGGGGAATTCGCTGGAATGCAAAAGGATGGGCATATACAGTAAGTGGTAATGAATGTATTGAACTCAAAAAGGGCAACCATAAGATAGTAATTGGCACAAAGAAACTAGATGAGTTGTTATCCGCATTAGACAAAGCACAAAACCTATGTATAGCAGAGAGTTATCTAACTCAGAAATAATAGCATTGGGAAGGTAGATATGTATTTGCGGTTAATTAGTCTTTTAGGGTTGATAGTATTTTTTCTAATTGCCTTCCTTTTGAGTGAAAATCGTAAAGAGGTAAAATGGAATATTATAATCTGGGGTATAGGACTTCAACTATTCTTCGCTATATTCCTTATCCGTGCAGACTTGCTCGTTTTTATACCTAATGCAATAATAAGAAATATAAGTGGCTTATTTGGTATTACAGAACCTATTTTAATTTCGCCTAAAATTGGGATTTATCTTTTTGAATGGATTAAGAAAGGGTTTGACTTAATCACTCAGGCAAGTAGTGCAGGTGCTCAATTCCTGTTCGGAAATTTGACTGAACTTTTTATATTAGACCATGCTACAATCCAGAATGCAGAAGGTCAATTAACAACCGCAGAACCTTTTGTTGTTAGTGCCGTAGTTGCCTTCAAGGTGCTTCCTGTAATTATATTTGTATCTGCCTGTTCCGCTATTTTGCAACATTTAGGAGTAATCCAGAAGATAGTTAAAGGTTTAGCATGGCTAATGCAAAAGTCTATGAAAACTTCCGGTGCCGAAACCTTTACCACAGGTTTGCTCGTATTTTTAGGTATAGAGTCTATGAGTGCTGTTCGTGGCTATATAGAGGACATGACCCGTTCAGAACTATTTACCATTATGACTGCATTCCTTGCAACTATTGCTGCAAGTGTTATGGTAGCATACGCAAATTTTGGTGCAGAACCGGGACACCTAATTACAGCATCTTTGATGAGTGCTCCAGCAGCAATTGCCTTCGCAAAGATACTTATTCCAGAAACAGAGAGACCACGCACAATTGATGTGAAATCTGTGGACATATCCATCGAAAGCCAGAATGTCTTTGATGCAGCGGCTCAGGGCGCAAGTTTAGGACTTACCATGGCGTTAAATGTAGGTGCTTTATTATTAGTATTTGTTGGACTTATCCAATTATTTGACACTATTACAATCGCTATCACGGGGAAAACATTGGGCAGTCTATTAAGTTACCTTTTTCTACCGTTTGCATACTTAATGGGTGTCCGTATAGAAGATACACCTATATTTTCAGAACTATTGGCTATCAAATCCATTTTTAACGAATTCTTAGCATACCAACGATTTCAAACATTAATTGCAGAACAGTGTGTTGATAAGAGAACTCTGACTATTGCTATCTATGCCATTTGTGGATTTGCTAATCCGGGAAGTCTGGGCATTATGATTGGCGGAATTTCTGCTCTGGCACCACATCGGCGTAGTGAAATTGCAAAGATGAGCATCAAAGCCTTTATTGCTGGAACCCTCGCATGCTTTTCAACTGCTTCTATAGCAGGCATCATCTCAATCGAATAAAGTAACATTAGATAGGTTATAGCACTGTTGTCCGCTAAAAGATTAGTAGGTGGCTTGAAACTTTTGATGTAGATAGATGAGATACTATCTAAAAACTCTAACCAACAGAGGAGTTTCAAGCCACGACTTATTATAGCACATCATTAATCAACTATTTCAACTTATACCGAGACATCAATTTAATAAACTTGTAAAAAATATGAAGCAGACCGTTTTGTTAGATATTTTAATTGCTGGCAATTGTTCGTCACAATACTCTATGCCCAGATTAGGAAGAAGGACAGTTTAAGGGACATAGAGACTTCGCTCATGACACAGATTAATAGGTGGTATCATTTAGTTCTGGAGAAGATAAAGCGTTCTACTTTGTCAGATGCAAACAATCGTATGGATTACAGGGTATTTGAGGATATGTTTTATGCACTTCTGGATAAGTGTAGGAGTCTCAGTTTGAATCACAAGTTTAAATTTAAGAATCCATTGTATAGTTTAGATTCGACAGTAATAGAGTTATGTTTAAGTATTTTTCCATGGGCAAAGTTTCGGCGAGTGAAGGGGGCATTGAAACTTCACTATTTGTATGACCATCGTGGTTCTTTACCTTCATTTTTAGTGGTAACAGATGGCAAGCAACATGATATTAAAGTAGCCCGAAGTCTTACTCTGCCACTTTTATGGGACAAAACAAATAACTCCTATAAAGTGCAATTAACATAGTTCATTCCAAAGGGAACAAAATATGAATTAAATAGATATTTTATTGCTTATCGCAATGTTTAAATACATTTACTTAATATTTTAAACGGATAGTAGTATGAAACTTTATTTGTTACTACTATCAGGAAATATTTTGTCTATCTCTTTTTGTATCCCTATTGTCTCCTCCAAGACTCCACATATTTGACAATATCGTTCTACTTCATATAACTGCAATACTCTGTCTTTCCTATCTTTCAGCCACTTTTCTAATACTTGATAACTACCAATTTTATATTCCCAAATAGTTTTATCTATCCCATAAAAACATTGTTCTTTATTTATGTAAACCTTCTTGTCTCGATACTCTATATTATCAATCTTATTATTCCCCTTTCCTTGAAAACGGACAGGAGAAAGAACACTTTCACCTTTTAATAAATGTAGTAGAACCAATCGTTTTCCCAGACCTGCCATTTTTTTAAAGATTGTATAATCATTTATAAAAGGAATACGCGGAAAGTCAAGTTTCAAAAACTCTGCATATTTTGAACGATAATCTGTGGAGTATAGCACTGCATAAATATAATAAAGAATCTCTTCCGGAGAAATAACCTTTTTATATTTTTGTTTTAACTCTTCTAAAAATGTATCGGGAATGTTCGGTTTTCGTATATTATATTCTTCCTCTGGCTCAAAAAGTAGCCATGTTGTTCCAATTAAAAAATCCTTTTTATTTTTCCTTTTTTGCAGACTTGAATTATTTTCATATACATATAGAGGGAAAAGATAGTTTATATCAAGTGATGAAATCGCAGTGGCTCCGGATATGATTTTATCTGTAATGAATGCAAAATTCCATAGGTCTGAACTTCGGGACCTTCGTATTGTAATTAGTCCTAAATTTTTATGTAGTATAATATGATTCATTACTTCTGGTCTCGGCATACAATGGAAACCACGAGACCTACCTGTATAATAAGTATAGCGTATGTCGAAAGGACGGTATAGGATAGGAACTATTTTATTCTTATCCAATCCACTCTCTATCAAGTCTTTTTGAGCAAGTTCAACTTTCCAATCTCGCACATCTTCTCCAAGATTATATTCTTTCCTTGCTGTTTCCACATCAAGTTTTGTAAATCTTAGAACTGTATTCCAAACGGCTTCTTTTGTCCAGTGTATTGTAAAATCATCTCTCGCTGTAACAATGCCCACACTGTTCAATTGGAAAATATCAGTTATCTTTGGAAAAGTTTCATATTCTTTTAATAATTGTTCATTTCTCGGGATAAAAAGGTAATATTCAGACTTTGGATAAAGTTTTTTCCATTTTGTTGTGCTAATAGAATTGTTTTTTAACCATTCATATTTTGTTTCTCTGTTGCCCCAAATTTCTGAATATTGTATTTTCTTTTCCAACCCCGATTTTTTAACAAATATACTGATTGCTACACCTTGCTGAATATCAAAAACATTTACATCTTTGCTACCATCCGGGCTCTTTTCTTTCTTCTTACTATTTCCATGAAGGTTGAGAATATAAATTTCATCAAAAGTATTCATTAACGATTGTCTCATTCCTCGAAAGGTGGGATTATCTATATAACTATGATTGGTAATAAATCCTAAAACACCCTCTCCTAACTGTTCAATTTTCCATTGGGCAAATCGAATAAATTTTACATAATCATCTTGAAGCCACTTTGGATTTTTTTCTTTTAATGGCTTACCATCAACTTGATAATATGCCCTGACCTCTTTACTTATCCATTCTCCTGTATTTGCAGAATGACCTGAATATGGTGGATTTCCTAATATTACCAGTATTGGTTTTTGTTTCTTTACTTCACTGGCGAGATGTGACTCTTCACTTAAAGAAGACATCCCTGGCAAACGGGTCTGTTCTAATTCTTCCATTTCTAATGTGTTTGTTAGATAGAGTTTGAACCTGTCTTCATCACCGAGTTTATATCCTAATTCTTCTAATAAAAATGAAATCTTTAAATGTCCGATAGCATAAGGAGCCATCATCAGTTCAAAAGCATAGAAATTTTTTAGGATATGTTCTTTAATAAAACTTTCTTTTCCGCCTTCACCATACTTTGAGGCAAACTCTGAGACTGCGAGTCTTGACGATTCTGCCATAAATGTAAGCGTTCCTGCGGATGGGTCTAACACAGTTATATCATCAGAGGCAAAACCATCCCTCTTTCCAAAATGAGTTTTGAGTATTTCATGTATTGACTGAACAATATATAGGACCACAGGCTCGGGAGTATAATAAACGCCTCTTCGTTCCCTTGTTTTTGGGTCATATTCGGTAAGAAAAGTCTCATAAAAGTGAACAATAGGGTCACTTCCTTTATGTTGATGAAAATACTCATCCAATATCTTAAAGACATCGGTTACTGCAAGCACCTCCGATATATCATCTATAATCCATTCCATTTGCTTTGGCAATTCACCAATGGAAATAAATCTAAAAACATCACGAAGTATCCCAACAGACTTTGGAATATGGTCATAAGCAAGTTTCCTGTTAAATCCATTATTTGACCTTGTTCTTGCTGCAAATAATCCATAGGTTATAGTCTGGCTGTAAAGGTCTGCAAAGTCTTCCTCTGTCAAATCTCCAATCAAATATTTCTTAAATACCTCATAAAAATCACGCACTGATTCATGAGGAGTAGGTGCCGTTTCCTTAAGTTCATAATGAACTATCTCTTTGAGAAACTGTGTCCTTTTAGCAAGTTCATGAGCCAAATCTTTCGCTTTATGAGTCTGAGGTAAAGAGAAGGAAAGAAATTTATTGATTAGTCCATAAAATAGTTCTGCATTTTCTATTTCTGGTAATGATTTTAATGGATAATTACTAAGAATAGATGGAGAAGCAATCTGAACACTCTCAACGAGTTCACCATCTCTGTATAATCTAAATTCAAAAAAATTAGTCAATATAAGATTGGGAAATACTCCTCTATATCTTTTAATTTGTTCAGATTTTTCAATGTGTGTCAGGTCTTCTTCCGGTTTCTTTGCTTCAATGTAGCCTATGATATATTGCTTTCCATCCCAGACTCGAAAATCTGGATTTCCTGCTTCTGTCCTTTTGGGAAGTGGTGTTATAGAAAATCTCTTATTGTTCCTTTTAGCAAATTCTATCAATAAATTTAACAGACAGGTATAAAAACTTTCTTCGGTTGCATCGCCTTTTGAAGCAGTATCTCTTATGTCTTTTAAATAGTTTTCTAACATTGTAAAACCCAAAATATACGAATAAAGTTCTTACTCTAACCCTTTTTATTTTTCAAGCAGTAGTTTTCCTAATTTGTTGTCAGGGTCTAATTGTAGTATTTTTTTACCTACCTCTTTCGCCTCTTCCTTTTTACCCAATTGTTTCAAGCAAATGCCCTGCTTATTTAAGGTAGTAAGTATGTCAAATTTTTCATGATAAAAATAGTAGAATCGGTCTTTATCCATTTTATTTTCAACTTCACGAAACAACTCGTAGGCTTTGTTATAAAATTCGCCAGCAATGGCAATTTCTCCACGCATATAATAACTTTCAGGCTGTTCTGGTGCTACCTCAGTAGTTTTTTCTAGTAATTCCTCTGCTTTCTTAAAATGTTCCTCTGTATCTTCTAATCGCCCCAGCACTTTCTCGGTCTTCGCAAGAATATACAATGACATAAAGTGGCTGCCGCCTAACTGAACAGAGCGAACCGCCCAATCGTAGGATTGTTCCCACCTACCTTCTGAAAAATGACACACAGCCATACCAATAAGGGATTTACCATGATTAGGTCTAATATTGGTGGCTTTCACAAAAATTTTATACGCTTCTGGAATGCGTTCCTGACATAAATAAACAAAACCCAATTCTGCCAGGGAAGGGATATGTTCAGGTTGAATTTGAATCGCCTGCTCCAATGTGTTCTGGGCTTTTTGAATCTGTCCTAACCGAACATAGCACTTGCCTAATTGATATAAAGCGAGGTGAGAGCGAGGATTTAATTTTAACAATTGGTTCAATGTATCCTCTGCTGAACTCAATTCGCCCTTCATAAGGGCAGTCAAACCTTTGTCATAAAGTTCGTCAAATTTATCTTCTTCATTTAGCATTCGGTTATACTCCTCAAATCTAATTTACTCACTTTTTATCTTCACCAATGCCTGTCGAATTAGTGCTTCTGGCACATCTGCAACAATTTCAACCTCTCCTATTTTTCGCGGAAGAATAAACCTCAATTTTCCTGCTTTAGACTTTTTATCGCGTTGCATTGCTTGCAATACTTCTTCTATTGGCACTTCTTTCCAGGAGATAGGTAATCCATATTTTTGGAGAACCTTACGGTGCAAGGGAGGCACTTCTGCGTCAACATAGTTCATCAAAACTGCTAATTCTGCGGCAGCAATCATACCCAATGATACTGCTTCACCATGAAGAAACTTTTTATAGTCGGTTACTGCCTCAAACGCGTGCCCAAAGGTATGACCATAATTCAAGTATGCGCGAATATTCTGTTCCTTTTCATCTTGCATAACGATATCCGCCTTGATTTCACAAGAACGAATCACGGGATATAGCAAACTGTTCAAAACTCTATTCATTAGAGAGTCTGCTTTATCCATACAATATTTAAAAAGTCCTTCATCTGCGATAACACCGTGCTTAATAATTTCTGCAAAACCTTCTGCATAGATACGGATAGGCAATGTTTTCAAAAAATTTAGGTCAATCAAAACGGAATGGGGCTGATGGAAGGCGCCGAGGATATTTTTACCCAACGGATGATTTACCCCTGTTTTTCCTCCAATGCTGGCGTCTACTTGCGACACAATAGTAGTTGGCACTTGAATAAATGGTATGCCGCGCATATATGATGCAGAAAAATAGCCTGCAATGTCCCCTACGACGCCTCCACCCAGAGCAACAATTCCACTTGAACGGTCTAATCCACCTTTTAACATACTTGTGCATATATGTTCTATTTGTTCAAGGGTCTTATATTCCTCACCTGACGGTAAAACATGAACTACATAGCCTTGCGGACAGACCTTTTTTAAAATATTCTCACAATCACTTAAATAATGTTTTGCAACATTTTCATCTGTAATTAGTCCAATCTTACCTTTCCAATTTAGGCGGATTAATTCTTCACCCAAGAGAGGAAAAATATTGCAACCTATATGAATTGGGTATGTATGACCACTCAATTTGACCCAAACAGTTTTCACTTCTCCTGTCGAATAAGTCATAACATTCCTATTTGTTTCCATCTTTGCCTTAGTGCTTTAATTTGACGGCTTTTCCCGTTGAAGCAGATTTTTCCGCTGCTAAAATAATTTCTAATGCTTTCTTACCTTCTTCACCTGTGCAGAAAGGCTCTTCCAGTCCTAAGATTGCACGCACAAAAGCACCACCAATATCAATACCCCAACTCACATTGCTATACGGTTCTGGCAATGGGAATACTATATCACACAAAGGTTTCACAAGATTTGCCACCACAGGTTTCTCGGGGTTCAATCCTACTTGAAGACTTCCTCGCTCACAATGGAGAATAATATAATCTGCGGACATCCCTTTTACCGTCCATGATGCTGACAGAGTGCCTACGGTGCCATCAGTAAACTTCAATGCTGATACAAAGTTATCTTCCACTGACGCATTTGATTTTTCCAGACATGCAAAAAACGCACTAATCTCTGCCACTTCTTTGCCTGTCAGGAAACGAATCAAGTCCGCCTTATGAACACCTAAATCTGCCATTGCACCAAATCGAGCCTGTTTCTTATCAAAGAACCATTTTCCCGTCGGACTCCATTCTTCCGGACCTCCATGACCAAACATTGCTGACACATGCAAAATTTTACCTAAAATACCACTATCCACAACTTCCTTTGCTTTGCGGTGTTCCGGATATCTTCGCTGACTTTGGTCCACAAGCAACAATACCCCCTTTTTCTTTGCTGCATCAATCATTCGTTGTGCCTCTTCAAGACTGGTTGCCATTGGCTTTTCTACCATAACATGACAACCGGCATTTATTGCTGCAATAGTTGCCGGTCCATGATAAATATTCGGAAGACATACTGAAACGGCGTCAATCCCACCATCTTTGAGCATCTTATTATAATCCGTGTAAATGCGGGCTTCAGGGGCGAACTGTTTCGCTAATGCCTCTGCTTTATCTTTCAGTGCATCGCAAAAAGCAACCAATTCAGCCTGCGGACAAGCATGATAGTCCGGCACATGAACCCGTTCTGTTATAGCACCACAACCAATAATACCTACTCTTACTTTTTTAGACATACAAAATGCTCCTTCTTAAAAAGTTTAAATTATAATCTTCGCAAAAAAATACCATTAGCATTTTCTATACACAATTGACATTATTATCCCAAAAAAGTATCCTATTTACATAATCCTGGTATTTTTAACCAACTAAACTATAACAAAGGAAAAATTAAAAATGAAAAGTTCTCACATTCATTCAAAACTTAACTCTTTTATTTTACTCACAGTAATTCTGCTATGTCATTTTTCTTTTTGTCAAACTTCAACATCTCTTCAACCAAATAATCGTTCTGAATTATGGCATAAAAATTATAAGGATATTTTAAGTGGATTTGGAAATATGTATAACTTTCATGTCCTTTACGAGCCTGATACTGACTATCCTTTTAAGGCATGGTTTTTTGGCTGGGCTGTGAAGGATTGTAATGCTAATGTGACGGACTTTAAGGGCTGCGATGCCATTTTTGCAGCACGAGCGAAACAAATTGACGGACCCTGGGAAGTTTACAAAGGTAATAACTCCTGGGACAACACAGGTAACCCTGAACTATGGGGACCGTTGTTTAGTCCGACTGGAACTTATTTTGACGAATGGCATAATGGCGACCCATCTGTGATTAAAGTAAATGGGAAATATTATATGGCGTATAGTGCTACGGGACATGACAAAGACCGCATTCCTGCAAATACTCCCAATGATACGGATGGCGATTATTATTGTGTAATGGGTGCGGTTTCTGATGATGGTATTCATTGGAATCGCTCAGAAAAACCTATATTGGCTTATACAGGAGAATTAGGAGGTAAAGACAAAGCCGGCGATGTTACCTTATACGGCACCTATCATCGTCCATCAATTATGTTTGAGGAAGGCAAATTCAAAATCTGGTTTGACTACTGGACAAATCGTGGAACAGCAATGGGCTATGCTGAAAATCAAAAGGATTTTCTAAATGCAAAGGATTGGAAATTAATCCGTGTAGGTGAAAATCCCTGCCTATGGGAATTTCCTAACCCGGATGTGGTTAAAGTAGATAAAATTTATTACGCTTATGCCGACCCTGGCGGATATGAAAATCATGAATGGAAAGGGAGAAAAATTACAGAGGCAGTTTCAAAAGATGGTATCAATTGGCAATTATTAGGTTACATTGAACCTGACCCTGATACCCCGGCAACCCATGTGCCAGAGGCTCTCGTAATGCAGAAAGAAAATAAAAATATCATTTACCTGTTTTATTCCTGTCAAATCGGAGGTAATCCTGAATATAATTTCCGTTATAACCGTATCCGTTATATGTGGCGAGAAGTCCCACAACAAGAATTGAACCTAATTCCCCAAAATTAAAATTCTATTACATTTTTATTTAAGGACAAGTTCAATGTCGAAAAGGGTATCCCAGAGTTTGCCTGTTACTAATAAGTGCCTGGTTTCAGGATTATATCCTATACCATTTAATACATCTGCCTGACCTGAGTTTATTAATTGCTCCTTCAATCCATGCAGTTCAATTCTTCCTACGACCTCTCCTGTTGTGGGATTAATAACCACAATAAAATCTTTATACCATACATTTGCGCATATATAGCCATCTATATATTCAAGTTCATTCAAATTAGAAACAGGAGCACCTTGTTCCTTGACCTGAATAGTTCGGACAACCTTAAAAGTCTCAGGGTCGCGAAAATAAATATTATCTGTGCCATTGGACATAATTAAGTCTTTTCCATCAAAGGTCAACCCCCAACCTTCGCCAGTATAGTAGAAAACATTTTTTATTTCAAGATTTTCGCGTGAATAGACAAAACAGACGCCATTTTTCCATGTCAATTGGTATACCAGGTCACCTACAACAGCCAGACCCTCACCAAAAAGTCTATCAAATTCTTGACCATTAAATTGTTGAGGCAAAGCACGCATAATAATAGGGATTCCCGTTTCTAATTCTACAATACGAACTGAGGATTGTTCCCATAATCCCGTGCTTTCGTAAAGTATGCCGTCCAGCCAGACCAAGCCCTGCGTAAAAGCAGTGGCGTCATGTGGATACTTTGAGACAACACGATAAGAAAGGTCAAAAGGAATTTTATCAGGCCAAAACTTATTGTCAACACTTTGATTCTCCCCATCAGGAGAAATTGAAGAGGAACCTTCTGAATTAACAATTTGTTCCCCTTCCATTATTTGTGGATTTTGATTTTCACCTTCAGTTGGCTTATTGTTTTCGCAACAGGATAGTGATAAGACAAATAGAGAAATTAAAATAATACGCTGAACCATATTTATTCGTATTTTAACCGTGTTTTTAAGTAAGATATTTAATATTAAGAGAGTATATCATTAAAATATGAGAAGTGAAAATATGATTGTCCCAAGGAGAATACAGATACAAACACAGACAGGCTGTAATGGTCGTTGCGTTTTTTGTCCCAATGAACAATTTATCCATGCACATTTACCAACAGGGAGAATGTCTGAGGAGTTATTTCGTTCAATCATTGACCAATTAGTTCCATTAAAGCCACATAGGATTATGCCATACCTCCAGAATGAGCCTTTATTAGATGAAAGACTTCCTGAATTAATCACATATATCCATTACAAAATGCCAGATGTAACTACATTGGTCGTTAGCAATGGGACAAAACTAACAAAAGAAATGGGTGAGAGACTTATTAAAAGTGGCTTAAAAAGGCTAAAAATTAGTTTACAGTCCCTGGATGACGATAAGAATAAAGAACTTATGGGTTATCCTGCTACACCTGTTGTAGAAAACATCATCAACTTTTCTAACCTATTGAAAAAACACCATTCCACAATGGATTTCAGGGTTTCTGCTATCATTACCTCAAAAAATGAGGCGGAAATTGATGACATGAAAAAGTTCTGGGGAAAGCATAATATTCGCCTTGTTCTATCTGCCCTTGAAAATCGAGGTGGTAATATTGCTAATGTATTAAGTCTATCAAATACCCCACAAATGCAACAGAGAAGGGGATGTATCCGCCCCACTCGTGAGATGTGTGTTCTTTTTAATGGAGAGGTAGTGCTTTGCTGTGTGGATTGGCTTAGAACTACTATCCTGGGTGATTTGAATGAAAAATCTATAACTGAAATATGGAATACCCCGCGTCTACAAATGATTCGCGAAGGACTGAACATGGAAGACTGCTGTCATTTACCAGAGATATGTAGAAACTGCTCCGAAGCCGTCGAAACATTCCGCAAAACCCCTTCCTGGTGGAAACAATTAAAAGATTCATTCAAACAGGTTTTCCAGTCCTTGTCCCAATAAGACCTGAATTTTTGATATAGGGACTTTAAATAAATCTTATATCAAAAAAAATTCAGAGATTTTAATAATTACTGTTGAGAATAATTAATTTCGTAGGTTTTCTGGTCGAGGT
>Ga0116193_1000212_pt1 | contig 56873 bp, 49 predicted proteins | sample AD_UKC115_MetaG_FD_89892 | JGI IMG/M metagenome (GOLD analysis project Ga0116193, IMG submission 89892) | Active sludge microbial communities of municipal wastewater-treating anaerobic digesters from Hong Kong - AD_UKC115_MetaG | ecosystem: Engineered > Bioreactor > Anaerobic > Digestate... | reverse complement strand
GTTGCTTCAGCTGCTTTAATTTGTGCCTGGAGTGAAGCAATCTGCGATTCGGTCGGACCATTTTTTATTTTTTCATAAGACCGAACCGCATCCTCATATTGTGCCTGAGCTAACAATAACGCTGCTTCAGCCTGTTGTTTCTCCAATGCGTCAACTTCCCCGTTGTACCAGTTATACATTGACAGCGCGCTTTCCATTCTGGAACGAGCACCCTCAACCATCTGTACGGCTCGTTGCCGATCCACGTCATCCAGCGCTCTGTCTCTCATGGTTTCAAAATTATCTAAAGCTTTCTGATAGTTTTCCTTTGCTTCCAGATAGTCATTATAGTAAACCCCGATTTCGACCTCATCTTCACGAACCACTCCCAGTGCATCCAGGGCATCTTGGGCATCTTGCACTGCTTTCTTTGTTGTGGCAACGTTGGACATCGCTGTAGCTAAATCGAATGAAGAGGTATAAAGCCTTTCTAAATCTTCTTCAGCTTCCTCTTTTGTTACTTCGGCCTCAATGATGGAAGAGTCAATCGTACTCCGATCTAAAGCGGCTAATACATCACCCTTCTTCACATTGTCACCTAATTGAACATTTACATCAGATACCGTGCCGCTGGTCTGCCAGTATAGATATACAGATTGGTTGGGGCGGACAGTTCCGGAAATATCATCTAATTTTTCTGTAAGATTTCCTTTTTTTACTACTGTCGTTTCGGTTTGACTGGCAGCAGCTTCATCCTTAATTTTTTGTGCTTGTTTCTGGAGATTCAGATATTGCACAACTCCTGCTGCGGCAATCAGCAAAATTATGCCAATCAGCACCCATATAACGATCGTAGTTTTTTGTGGCGGCCTTTTTACTTTAATTTCGGACTTCTGATTCATAGAATATTCCTTGAAGTTTTTTGTTTTCTATTACCGTAAGTTTTTTTATCCTGAGATTACTTTTCAAATTCCTGAAAATTTTGTGCAGGTGTTTCGGACATTATTGGTCTTTGCATTTGAGGTGCCTGACCATCTACAGATGGCGGGAAACCGGATTGACCTGATGTATTGGAAAGATTCAGCTCAGACAATGTTTTCGATTCAATCGAAGGTACTACAACAGAATCTCCTTCTGAAACCTCTCCGGAAGTTATTTCAGTGATCACGCCATCCGTCAAACCGATTTCAACGGGTATCTTTCGTCTTTCAGCTCCATGTAGCACTTCTACATAATAATGCCCATCCTCAGATAAAATTGCATTGGAAGCAGTCAATAAGACATCGGTTTTTTTCTCAAGAATGATATGAATTTCAGCTGTCATTCCAATTTTTATTGAATCGTCAGGATCCATAATTTCAACATAGGTCTCAAAAGACACGGAATTGTCAGTTTCATCACCTTGCCGAGAAATTTTATTAACAATACCTTTGTATGTTTTTCCAGTATTCGCATCCAGAACAACATCCGCTTCTTGCCCATTTTTAATTTTTACAATATCAATTTCAGAAATATTGATCGGCACAAAAAGTCTGTCACGGTTATCAATTCTGACAGCAGTCTCGCCTTTTGTGACATAATCTCCCGAACGAGGATTAACAATGGTAACAATGCCGTTTATATCCGCAAGGATTGAACGTTTGTTATAGTTTTCCTGAGCTGTCTCTATCGACAATTCAGCAGATTTGATATCCTCTTTACGCGGAAAACCATCCGAGTAGGTCTGAAATGTTTTCAAAGCATCTTCATATGCTGCTTTTGCGACTTCGATATCCGCTGCCGCCTGTTTTTTTGTGTTTTCGGATGTATTATTTACATCGTACAACCATAAATCGTATGCTTTGGCGTAGGCATTTAATGTACTCTGCAGTTTTTCGTATAAGGATTTTTTCTGTTCATCGAGATGATCTCGCAGAATAACACTCTGATACTCCTCCGATGCATTATCATACGCGTCTTTCGCACCATCTAACGCCTTTTTTGCCGCATCAATTTCTTCCTGATCGGCAATCGGGTATTTTAAACCTTCAGCAAAGAGTTCCGCATCCCTTAATGCCACTTCTTTATCTCGTAAATCTTTATATGCCTGGGCTTTAGCAGTCTCGGAGATTTGCAGATCGTTAAATGATTCCTTTGCTTCAATCAGAGGAATTTCAGCTTTAATGACATCTGCTGAAAGCGTTTCCTCTTCCAAAACAGCCAATTCTTGTCCAACTGTAACAGAATCACCCAAACGTACTTTGACATCTTCAACCACTCCGGAAGTTTTCCAGGTTAATGTTGAAGATTCACTGGATTTAACGTTACCAACAAATGTCAGGGTATTTGATATTGGCCCAACGACAATTGGCACACTTAATGCCGTATCTTGAATATCAGTTTTACTTTGGCAACCGGTTAAAATGAATAACAAAAGAAACAGTATTCTTTTTAAAATTTGATTGCTTTTATTTTCATGCATGCCATCTCCAAAAAACACACGAATTTTTTTACCTAACAGTAAAAACAACTGTACATTTTTCTAAATATCCAAAAACAACTTTCCTCAAAAGAATACTTCACAAATGATGGTTGTTTTTCCGATAAACTCACAAAATTTCATCCATCTCATTATACGTATTTTCTATTAGACCGGAACGGACTGCAGACAGAGACTATTACCCTTCCAAAGGTCTGTTTTCTGGTAAAAATATCAATCTATCAAAAAACAGAAGAATCCTTCCATTGTTTCCAATCAATCGAAAATAAGTTGTAGTTACGTTCTGCGCTCCGCGAAAAAACGACACTACAACAAAGAATTTTTCCCAAATTTCGAATTGCTGATATTCAACTGTGATTGATGAGAATCGATTAGAATTTGATTTATCAGAATCAATATTCGCATAAAATCGTAATACGCCAGATCTTTCATAATACATTGGATTGGATGAAATAATTCGAATATGGTCAGCAAACTTAAAGGTTTTTTATCGGATTTTCTTAAGAAAGAAACCATTTACGATTACCTGTATCTATTGTTTGGCAGTGTGATCCAAGCAGCAGGAATGGCTTTCTTTTTAATTCCGTCAAAACTGGTAAGCGGTGGTGTATCCGGTTTAGCACAAGTTTTGAATCATTATTCTTCCTGGCCGATTGGTATTATGACATTAATTGGAAATATACCGCTCTTTATTTTAGGTTGGCAGTATTTGGGAAGAATTCGATTCGCTGCCCGGACAATTTTTTCTGTTATCATTTTTTCCATTTTTACGGATCTGTTATCCGGTTGGACTTCGTGTTCAGCGATAACTCAGGATATTTTTCTGAATATGATGTTCGGCGCAGTAGTTCTGGGTATCGGATTCGGTTTCGTCTACAAAGGAAGCGGAACCAGCGGCGGCAGTGATATCATCGGGCGAATCCTCAATCAGCGCCTGGGTTTGCCAATTTCTCAATCCTATCTTTTAACTGATTCGATTTCCGTCATTTTGGGCGGAATTGCTTTTGGTTGGGATCTGGCACTCTATGGTCTGATTGCCATATATATCAGCGGATTTGCTGCAGAGATGATTTCAGAAGGCAGCGGATATTTTCGGGATGTCATTATTATTACTAAAGAACCGGAGAAGATTACTCGGGCTGTTATTGAAATCCTCGACCGCAGTGTCACACAAATGAAAGGTGTGGGTGGGTATTCCGGTGAAGAAAAGTCGATCCTCTATTGTGTCATTGGTCGAAACGAAGTGAATCAATTAAAAAAAATGGTAGTAGATGCCGATCCCGCTTCATTTATGGTTGTCGGACATGCTCATGAAGTGCTGGGAGAAGGATTTCAAACGTATAAAAACTTGTCATAAAAAAAAGCGAACTGTATTTATCGCAGAAACATCCAGATTATTCATTTTTTGAATATCCAAGAATTTTTAAAATCTGTGGATTATTTTGCCAGTTTTTTTCCACTTTGACCCGCAGTTCGAGATATATTTTTCGATCAGTCATTTTCTCGATCTCACGTCTGGCATCGAGTCCTATCTTTTTGATCATCTCCCCGTTTTTCCCGATCACAATGCCCTTATGCGCTTCTCGCTCCAATAGTAGCGTTGCCAGAATATAGGAATTGATTTCAGACCGATCCTTATAATCATCAATCCGGACGGCTATGGCATGCGGAATTTCATCATCCAGATTCTTTAATAGAGATTCACGAATGAGATCAGAGGCAATTTCTCTTTCGTATAAATCGGTAATCTGATCGGAATCATAAAAAGCCGGTCCTTCCGGTAATCTGCGAATAATCGATTGAAGCATCTCATCGCATCCTTCACCATTTTTTGATGAGATGAAAAACGTTTCTCGAATTGATAATAATTCCTGATATTTCTCTTTAACGGATAATGCCTTTTCTGCAGATATTTGATCGCATTTATTGATTAAAAGCAAATTTTGATCCTGATTCCTGATTTTCGCAAGCTGTTTGGCAATCATACGATCCTCTTCCGTCGGAAGCATTGTCCCGTCAACCATCCAGGCAATACAATCCACATCCTGCAGCGTTCCCAAAGCCGAATCATTCATCACCTCCCCGAGTTTTGATAAAGGTTTATGGATTCCCGGAGTATCCACAAAAATCAACTGGTATGCTTCTGTGGTAATGATCCCTAATTGCAATCTGCGTGTCGTTTGCGGACGGGGCGAAACGGCTGCAATTTTCTGCCCCAGTAAGTAATTAATCAACGTCGATTTACCGACATTTGGTCGTCCAATGATGCTGACAAAACCGGAATGAAATTCTTTTTCGTCCAAAATCTTATACCTTATAAAAAAATAATATTCCAGCGATTCGAAATATCGAAAGGATTATTTGTTGAAGTGCTGATTTTACGTTCCGCGGAAAAATCAACATTTCCACAGGATTTCGCTTTCTCATATGGCTTTATCGAATTTCGAATTGCTGATGGTATCGTTATCAATTCCAGCAATTTTAATTTAACTTTGCTGGCTTAATTCCGAAAATCTCCTGAAAAACCATAGTTTACTGCTTGTTTTTCAACCATTCTTCCGACATTTGGCTCTTTTCATCGCGAGACATTTTTTTAATCTCGATCTCTCGCAACATTGCATCATGTCGGGATGGTAATTCTTCCATATAAACCAATGTGACTGGACAATGCATTTTTGTATAAGCTGCACCTTGTCCTGCATTATGAATCTTCACTCGATGTACGGGATCGGTTGTCCAACCGGTATAAAAAGCACCATTACTGCAAAGAACCATATAACAATAAAAATGCTGTTCGGGAACCGTCGATTCAGCATTTTGTTGAGTCACTTTTTTTTCTTTCTGGCCAATCCGCCTAAAAATAGCTGCCCGAAAAAATCCCCTGTTGTCGGGGTTTGCATGTTCGTCTCCCTTTCGTGACGCCATTCACCAGACTGATACTCCTGCAGCCATTTTTCTCTGTCTTCACCGCAATTTTTTAACAGCGTCTTCAATGCTGCTTCGTCATTTTCTTGGATCGCATCACGGAATTCTTTCAAAGTGAACATAAATTCATGAATCATATGTAATGTGTTTTCTCTGTTTTCAAACAGGAATTTTCCATACTGTTCACGATCCGGCTGCATGGCTGCAGACTGAGTCATTTCGGAAAAAGTCTTCCCTCCCATTTTGCGCACTTCACGCCAACTATTCTGCCGCCTGGCTGTATTGAGAATGACATTCCCCATTAAATAGGGCATATTAAAAATCGAAGCGATAAAACCATCCAACTCTTCAGGATCACAAAAAGCGCTAAAGGAACCTATTAAAGAAGCCAGATCGGATGCCAATTTTACGACACTGGGAGCTGTATCTGCCGTTGAAGAAATAAAAAGAGTGCCATTCTTAAAAAGGTCTTCATGTGCCGAATGGTATTCATTGGATGTTTCATTCAGCCATGCAGGATTTATTGCGGCATAGAGTCCTGCAAAATTCGACGGGGTTTTTAAATATTGACTCGCCCATCTTTTTGCAGCAGCCTTTGCAAAGCCGGTCTCAAAAACAACGCAATCTTCTTTCAAATCATTACCGATTAATTTCATCACCGCTTCAACTTCATCGGTTGGAATTGTTAAAAAGACGATATCCGCATCTTGGATGGCATTAAAGAGATTATGTTCAATTCGATCAATCGCATCTGCTGACAACGCATTTTGTTCGGCATATTTATGAATATCCGAACCGACCCGGAGTATAGTCTCTTTCTGATACTTTAATGCCAATCCTAATGAAGTGCCTATTTCACCTAAACCGATAATAGTAATTTGTACAGCCATGATTAATTGCCTCCTGTTATCAAACGAAATAATCCTGCAATAATTGGTGAAAGAAGTGACGAAAAAATATGAATCCGGAAATAGGGCAGAATCAGAAATCCAAGCAGGAGGATCATCATGCCATAATTTTGAAAACGATCCCAAAGGGGCTTGAATCTTTGGGGGACAAAAAATCCAAACACCTCATGTCCATCCAAAGGTGCGAATGGAAGCAAATTAAAAACCATCAGGCTCAGATTGATGTAGATAAATTGAACCAAAAACGAGCCAAAGAAATAAAGTGTCTGAGAAGTTTGAAAAAGTGATTCCGTTTGCATCAATCGAAATAACAAACCGGCTGTAATAGCCAGCAGCAAGTTTGAAAAAGGACCTGAAAATGAAACAATCATCAGTCCTGCTTTTGACTTTCTCTCGATGATAGCAGGATTAATTCGGACAGGTTTTGCCCATCCAAAACCGGTCACAATCAGCATAATGGATCCAACGATATCCAGATGTCTGACAGGATTTAACGTTAACCGACCATCCTGCCTCGGTGTCGGATCGCTAAATTTGTCTGCCACAAAAGCATGAGAGAATTCATGAAAAGAAAACGAAATCAATAACGTGACAATTCTGAAAATTAGCAGTGTTGGTTCAATTCCTAAACGATTCATTCCTTAATTATATCAGGTACGATTTTTTGGTAATTCTATAGGTTTTAGTCGCAATGATTTGAAATATGAAAAGAATCCATTGTTGTTATTTATATGAAAAGTCGATCCTTATTTCGAATTACTTTTTTGGTTGTCAATGTTTCAAATTTACATCATCAAGAAAAATTGAAACAGATTCCAGCGTTGGTGATGATGAATCTTTTTCAAAAATGGAATTCTTTATCCAAATAGATCAGCTCGTCTTGAAATTGAATTCTTCAACTTCGACCTTATTTCCATTAAAAACCTGAATAGATGAATTGGTTGACGTCGTAACTGGGACCATAAATACCATAAACCAGGATAAAAAAAATACATCCGATGATCAACATCCAGCGAAACCACAATGGCTGATTGTCAATTTTCTCCCGCAAGCTGCTTTGATCGCGCTGGAGCCAGTTGACCACAAAAAGAATGAGCAACGAAAAGATGGTAATTTCAAAATTGGTTCTATCCATCCCGAACGTAAACAAATTGGCATTGAACAATAGACTTGGATTAAATCGGAAAATTCCACGGATAAAAGTAAAAGCATGTTCTAATGATTCTGATCGGAAGAAAATCCAGGCAAAATTAACGAGGCAGAAGGTAAAGAGAGTCTGGGCTGTTTTAAATCCGAAGGTGCCGTACGTTTTCATATTGTGAATTTTTGTTTGAAAAATAGGAGTCAATATTTTTTCTATAATTTGGAAACTTCCGTGTAAAAATCCCCAAAAGATAAAATTCCACCCTGCACCATGCCATAGACCGGATACTATGAAAACAATCATAATATTTAAAAAATGCCGAATTTTACTTACACGATTTCCTCCCAGAGGAATATAAAGATAATCGCGGAACCATGTTGTTAATGATATATGCCAACGTTTCCAGAAATCCACAATACTTTTTGCAAAATAAGGTCTGCGAAAGTTTTCTGAAACGGTAAATCCTAATACTTGCGCAGCTCCAATCGCAATATCTGAGTATCCGGAGAAATCGCAATAAATTTGGAATGAATAAAAAAATGAAGCAACAATTCCAATTACGCCTGAGTGTACATAAATCTCTTGATTATTAAAAACTTCATTGACCATTAGCGCCAATCGATCTGCAATGACGACTTTTTGAAAATAACCCCACAACATCAGCCATAAGCCATGTTTGACATTTTCAAAACGGAAATTTTTTGATTCTGTAATTTGTGGAATTGTCGAAATAGCTCTATCAATAGGTCCCGAAACCATTGTTGGGAAGAAAGCTACATAAGCAGCATATTTAAGCAAGTTCTTTTCTGCATCGATTTTCCCTCGATAATTATCCATCAGATAGGAAAGGACCTTAAATGTATAAAAAGAAATGCCTAACGGCAAGATAAAGCTGAAAGGATTTTCGACTTGAGTAAAGTGGATCCGGCTTAATACTTTATTTAAATTAAGAAAGAAAAAATCCAAATATTTATAGAAAAAAAGGATACCAATATTCAGTGAAAAACAAGAAAATAAGATCATTTTTTGACCAAATTTCCGTGGTCTTTCCACTCTTTTTTTTACGTATTGAATTCCAATGCCTCCAATGTATGTGGTAATAGTAGAAAATAATAACAATAATGGTAGTTTTTGATTCCAAGAAAAATAAAAAAAATAACTAGTAATTAGTATCCATAACCAACGGATTTTTTGGGGAATGATATAGTAAAAAAGACAGACAATCGGAAAGAATAGAAAGAAATTTTGAGATGTGTAAAGCATAATTTCCTATCCGGGTTACTTCACAGCTTTTAGACCTGTTTGGGGATCAAATGTAACATTGTCAATGATCAGTCCCTTTTCTTTGTCATACACAAGTATGTTCAAACCATGTTGATACGTCGCTACAATTTCATGGTTTAATTTGACCTGCATCGGTATCGTTGTTGTTGTTGAATTTTGAATATAAAGATAGTCATGCAAATATGTATTAAAGGGGTAATTAGCTTCTATTATTCGGCTGTGTTTTTCAACTACCGATTTTCCTTGATCAATAATTCCAATAAAACAGGTCGAGTGGTCTTTTTTATTGCCAATAAAACCAAAATCCTGCAACTTCTCAATAGCCTCACGGGGCAGAAGGTCATAATCCCCATCTCCTCCAGTCAGAACACTGACGTAATGAGGATTGTCAATTCGATTGAGATATTCTGTTAGATCAGTAATTTCTTTGAGATGACGAATATTATCATAATATGCGTAAGCGTCATTCCAATTTTGTAGAATATCGCTTTTTTTTGAACTGTTTAAATTGTAAGTCGATGCCAAATATCTTCCAAACCAGGAAGAGATTTTTTCTGCTCCGAATACATTCGTGTGTCCTTCATCTTTGAAATCAGTTGTCGATAGAATTCCAATCTCTTCAACACGCTTGTTGAGATCGAGAAATGGAACATTGTTCTGTTCCGCAATAGAAGCAATGTAATTGATTTGTTGATAATCTGTTAATGATGTTTGATAGGGAATGGCTGTTAAAAGTAGGGGAATGTGATTATCTTTTGACCATTGAATTATTTCCAACAAAGTCTTTTCATTTTCAGGTTGAATTGCCTTTTTTTCAATAATTTGATTCAGTTTCTTTAAGAACTCGACCTCATAAATGGAATCGAAATATGAATACCCTTTCAGCAAACTTGTTGTGTTTATTAACGGGTATAAAAAATCTTGATTTGATAATTCTTCTTTCATTAATCTGGAATGGTATTTTACAAGAGGAAATAGAAACTCCAATTTGTTTTGAATTCTTTCAGTTTTAATGATGAAAAATGCTTTCTGTAGTGTAAGAGGAAATGGATCCAGTGCCTTATGATTCCATTCAGATGCATCAAAATTAACCTCTCTAAGAAACATATATACATCTAAGACGATAAGTTTCGGCTTTTGAAAATCTTGCGATAACCTGGCAAGCATCAAACTTGCATAAGGCATCTGAGCGTTGGTAGCCAGTGAACAGGATGTAATCTGCTGTTCATTCCAAATAATCAGAGGATTTATTCCACAAAGAACATGACTGCTTCCCAGAAAAAGGACATCTATCGAGTTTTTCGGTTCATTAACAAAAAAATTCGAAGCCTCCATTCGATCTTTTAATAGAAACACTTTGTTCACGTAGCTATATAGAATGACAACCAGAATAATAAAAAAAATAATGGAAAAATATCTTTTCAATATTGAAGATCGAAAAAACGCCAGATTCTTTTTATGTTCCATTAATCTCTCGTAACAATCCTTTATATAAAAAAATTTGAAACAAAAATTCAGTATAAGTAATGGGAATTTACAAAGAGCAATGTTGATATAAATTTTTAATAAGATCTATTTGCTAAATACGCGAATATTTTTTTATTTTACCAGAAACTTTTTTAGATTTTTGCACTCGAATTATTGGCCAGTGTCGCAATTTCCACTTGACAATGGAAAATTGAAACGCAGACCGAAGTACCCTTTCATGAAACGACGCGCATTCTCTGGTTTATAATTATCGAATGTCAGAAATCTATGAAATCGATGAAATCGTGACCTTAAAAAAGAATCATCCGTGCGGCAGTAACCAATGGAAAATCGTTCGTTTAGGCGCTGAAATCGGTTTAGAATGCCTTGGCTGCCATCATAGAATCTTATTATCCCGCCGTGATCTTCATCAAAGGATAAAACAGAAGACATCTCGTAAGGCAGAAATTGATGATCAGAAAGTATCTTTATAATTCATGTCTATTTTAAATTCTGAATCCATTGAATACTTCAGTCGCAGTCCTGAACAATCCAAAAGATTTGGGATGCGTTTGGGATGCCTGCTTCAAAAAGGGGATTTGATTTGTTTCAGCGGTGATTTAGGCGCCGGAAAAACAACCTTTGTCCAGGGAATCGCAAAGGGATGGGGAAGTATCGATCCTGTAACCAGTCCTACGTTTGTCTTGATCAATGAATATAATCGAATGGATAAGAATATATTATTTCATTTTGACGCATATCGCATCGGCAATACATGGGAAGCGGAAGATTTAGATGTGGACAGAATGCTACGATTTGGTTCATTAGTAATTGAATGGGCAGAGAGAATTGACGAAATATTACCAAAAGAAAAATTATGGATCAAAATGGAGTGGGTTTCTGATGAACAAAGGCGAATTACTTTTACCCCGCAAGGGAAAAGATACGTCCAGATCACTCAATCTTTTCGCCAAAAAACGTTCGGAGTATAAAATATGCTTTTAGCGATTGATACGTCTACCAGCAGCGTTGGAATTGCAATTTTTGACGGCTCGACGATTCTCGGAGAAACTACATGGGTCAGCACGAATCGTCATACAACAATCCTTGCCAAAGCAGTAAAACAGATGTTTGAAGATATCGAAATTGACCAATCCGGATTGAAAGGAATCGCGTGTGCCTTAGGGCCGGGATCCTTCACCAGTCTGCGTGTCGGCTTGTCTTTTGCAAAAGGCATGGCAGTTGGTTTGGAGATACCGGTCATCGGAATTCCAACATTTGATATTCTTGCTTCTGCACAACCGGTCAATGATTTACCTTTATGTGTACTGCTGCAAGCGGGAAGAACTCGTTTGGCTACATGTATTTATCGACAGGAAAAAGGTCGTTGGGTTTCGAATTCCGAAATCATAGTTCACACAGTGGAGAGTCTCGTCGATTTCATCCAAGAACCGACAAATGTTGCCGGAGAAATCAATGCTGATGCACGAGCAATGTTCCGCAGGCAAAATAAGAATATGAAACTGGCTTCTCCGGCGATGTGTCTTAGAAGACCTGGTTATTTGGCAGAATTAGCCTGGAAACAACTTGAAAAAGGAAATGTTCCATCAGCGGCAGATTTGGCGCCCATATACCTTCACACGAAAGATCCGATGATTCATGAATCCAATGAAAAACCGACAGTTTCAGATCCGCAGGATGATTCCGGAAGATATCTCTGAAGTATTTCGGATTGATGCTCAAACTGCTGCATTGTATTGGCCAGAAAGCTCCTATCATTTCGAAACCGAAAGAAACGATGCCTCAAGGTGCTGGGTAGCTGTAAATGAAAACGGATCCATTCTTGGATTTTTGATTTTATGGTTGATCGTTGATGAAATTCATGTAGCAAATTTCGCTGTACATCCAGAATACCAGAATCAGGGGATTGGAACAGCATTGTTGATCCATGGATTGATCAACGCCTGGGAAGAGGGTGCCCGAGTTTCCTTTCTCGAAGTGCGTGCAAGCAACCTCTCAGCAATTCATATCTATCAAAAGTTGGGGTACGAACCAGTCGGTATCCGAAAAAATTACTATCAAGACAATCATGAAGATGCAATCATGATGAACCTTGAATCAGAAGCCTACACAAAAATATATAATCAACAGGAGTAAAAATGGACGACCGCCTTGTCAAAATGAATCAGCTTGCAGCAGAAATTTCTAATTGTTCAAGATGTCAGCTCCATCTATCTCGGAAAAAATCTGTTCCTGGAGAAGGGAACATCTCTACAAAAATTCTTTTTATCGGGGAAGGTCCTGGTTTAAACGAAAATGAGTCAGGCAGGCCATTTGTCGGTCAAGCCGGAAATTTCTTAAATGAATTGTTATCCGTAGCAAAAGTAAATCGTTCAGATGTCTTTATCACCAACGTAGTCAAATGCCGTCCACCGGCAAACCGTGATCCTATGCCCGAAGAACTTTCGGCTTGTGCTGCTTTTCTGGACAAACAAATCGAGATTATTAATCCACTGGTAATCGTCACATTAGGACGTTTCTCCATGGCGAAATATTTTCCGCTTCAGCGCATCTCCATGATTCATGGAAAAGGTCACTGGATCGGGGATCGGCTCGTTGTCCCCATGTTCCACCCTGCTGCAGCACTTCATCAACCGAATCTGCGCACTAGCATCCTGCATGATTTCGCTTTACTGCCAAATTATCTTAAAGAAGCCGCCGCAAGAATTGTAGCAACTCAAGAGGAAGAAATTCCCGCACCAGAATTAGCGAAATCATTAAAAATCGAGACTGAGTTAACAGACCATTTATCACAAAATGATGTCACACAGCTCTCTCTTTTTTGATTTTATTAAAATTTATTGCACCAAGCCTGATTAATTTTTGGATAACAAATGGCTGATCATAATTTAGCGTTTCGAATGATTAGTAGGATTTTTTGCAGTCTATTTGTTTGTGCACTTTATGCGAAAACAACCCGACAACAATTTATTTTTCCTAATTTCGAATTGCTGATTGCTGATGCACCAGGCAACTGTGATATATAATTGTCAAAAAGATTCAATACTAAAGCAGGTCATGTGAAAGCCATTTTTTTTGCAAATACGGATTGGTATCTCTTCAATTTTCGGCTGGATTTAGCCAAGTTCTTGCGTTCCCGCGGTTGGGAAGTTGTTTTCATGGCGCCGCCAGGAGATCATTTTAATCAGATCGAAAAACAAGGCTTTCGACAAATCCCTTTTGAATTTTCGCGGAAAGGGATCAACCCAATTATCGAGAAAAGAACCATTGACCGAATCGCAAAAATCTATTGCACAGAAAAACCGGATTTGGTTCATCATTTCACAGTAAAGTGCGTCATATACGGTTCAATGGCTGCAAAAAAATGCGGTATCCCCTGTATCATCAATTCGATTACCGGTTTGGGATATGTCTTTTTAGGCACAACGCTGATCGCACGGATGATTCGTAGAATTGCAACTTTTTTATATAAAAGCGCACTGCAACACACACAGGTGATTTTTGAAAATCCGGATGACGCCGCATTGTTTCAAAAAATGTCGCTTGTCGATGAGAATAATTTCAATGTGATTCTCGGTACTGGAATTGATACAGATGCTTTTGTACCGGTTCCGCCACCGGATTCAATTCCGTTAGTCGTTCTTCCTGCGCGAATGCTGTGGGACAAAGGAATCGGGGAATTTGTCGGTGCTGCCGGTCTTCTTCGTGAAAAAGGCATCAAAGCCAGATTTGCCCTGGTAGGGAGAAAAGACGAAGGAAATCCAAGCAGCATTTCTTACGATCAACTGACCTTTTGGCAGAAAGAGGGAGACGTTGAATGGTGGGGCTGGCAGGAAGATATTATTACAGTATTATCGATGTCAGATATTGTCTGTCTGCCCAGTTATCGAGAAGGGCTGCCAAAGGTTCTAATTGAAGCATGTTCCTGTTCCCGTCCCATTGTTACAACTGATGTTCCAGGCTGCAAGGAAGTTGTCTTGGATCAGGTGAATGGATTATTAGTTCCTGCAAAACAAATCTTGCCTCTGGCAGACGCATTGGAAAAATTAATCCTGGACAAAGACCTTCGAATACAGATGGGAAAAGAAGGCCGAATAAGAGCAGTCAATATTTTTTCTACAACGCGAGTGAATTCAGAAACGCTGAATGTATATCAAAAAGCAGGCTGTAATCCATGAATCTCAGTTCTTTTACTACCGGAACGATTTTTGAAGCGCTTTTTATCAGTTTCGTTTCATGCTTGATCATTACTTTTTTAAGCACAAAATTTGCAGTCCAGACCAAACTTCTGGATATTCCTGCCTCTCAACCACATAAAGTACACCAAAAGCCAGTTCCGATCAGTGGAGGACTGGCTTTTTTTGTCACATTATGGCTTTGTAGTATGCTCATGAGGCATGACCTAAGTTCACCAATCATCAAATTGCTCATAGCAGCAACAATCATTTTTATTTTCGGATTGTGGGATGATTATTCACCATTAAAACCTTATCAGAAAATCATCGGACAGACCGTTGCTTCCAGTGTATTAATAGCATTTGGCACGCAGGCACAAATTGTGGAATCCTTTCCGCTGCCTTTCCAATTAAATCCTTATCTGGTGAAATCGATTGATATTGGAATTACGCTTTTTTGGCTGCTTTTCATAACCAACGCTTTTAATTTGATTGACAGCATGGACGGATTAATGGTGGGGATTGCATCCTGGACTATCGGATTTTTTATTTTAGCTGCGATTGATTCAAAACAATGGCCACTTGCATTTTTCTGCGCAATCATGCTCGGCAGTTGCATCCTCTTAACATTTTTTAACGCTCATCCGGCATTTATTTTTTTTGGAGATTCCGGAGCGCAAACCATCGGTTTCCTGCTGGCAGCTATTGCAATACTCTATAATCCTCCGGAACGACTGCAGAGTAACACATGGTTTATGCCGATTCTCATGCTGGGCATCCCGATTTTTGATACAGTACTTGTTGTTCTTTCAAGAAGACGAAGAGGATTACATTTCTATTCAAGCGGCACAGACCATACGTATCACCGTCTAGTGAAACTGGGTCTCTCCAGTGTTCAGGCAGTCCAAATAATGTTATTAGCTGCATTTGCATTAGAGATACTCGCCTTTCTCGCCATTTCTCAGACACCCTTAAGAGCCAACATTATTTTCGGTATCGTGTTGATTTTCGGAATTCTTGGAATCGTTTTTTTTGAAAGTGAGAAAGTTTGGAAAAAAGAAAATTCAAACCAAAATACAGACCAGCGCCAATAACGCTATTTTTCTTATTAGCTGCCTTCGAAAGCATCCTTTCCGGAATTTTATTAGCTACAATTCCTTCCGATTCAAAAAACGGGTTATGGTTGGGCTTTACCCTCGAAAGATGGCTGATGCTATCCTTCTTTGTGCTTTTAACATTCTTTTTTTTAGGAACATACCTTGTTTTAAGAAAAAAGCAACGGTTTTTTAACCGTTTCATTCGTTTCAGCGAAAATCACCTGAAATGGCTGCTTTGGATTTTCGTCATTCTTTTCTGGATTATGTTCTTTTTGTTTTTTATGCCAGCGTATCGGTTTTCGCATTTTCAGGCATATTACCAGCGGCTGCGTCCCTTTTTTCTGTTTGGATTCCTTGCAGGATTAACCGGCTTGATTACACTATTTTTCCAGTTTCCTGCCAAATTCCCTCCATTTTTAAAAGTCTTTAAATTTTCAAAACCAATTAGTAAACCATTTCTGGTTTTCTTTGGCTGCTTCATAATCCTTTTCTTGTTTATCAGACTCAGCGGCTGGGGGATTACGCCGGGGAAAGAAGCCTGGTATGCAAATGCTGTCCCGTTGGAAAGCCTGCAAGTTGTTCTTATTTTGGCATTTTATATATTATTGTTATTTATGATAAATAAATACAATAATATTATTCGATTCTTTTCTAATCGTGTTGTACTATTTTTCTTACTGTGGGGAATTGCAGCGTTGATTTGGAGCTTGGCGCCAATGGAGAGACATTTCTTCGCTCCAGGACCTTATCCTCCTAATAATGAATTTTACCCATATTCGGATGCTGTTTTCAATGATTTATCGGCGCAATCGGCGCTTGATGGATATGGTTTTAATTTCCATTCGCTTGTTTTCAAACCGGTAGTAACCTTTATTATTTTTATATGCCATGTGATCACCGGAAATCAAATGAATGAATCCATTATGCTGCAAAGTGCAATGTATGCAATTCTGCCTGCGATTCTTTTTCTGTTTGCTTCGGCCTTAGCCGGAATTCCCTGCGGGATTTTAGCTTCGGTATTCATGATGCTTCAGGAATGGAATGCTTTGAATACAACACACATTTTAACGATTCATTCCCGGTTACAGATGAGCGAATTTACTTCCCAGATCATTCTGGCAGCTTTATGCTTTTTTGTTTTCCAATGGTTTCAGAAAGGCAAATACCGTTATCGTTATGCAGCTGCAGCAGGCGGAATGGCTGCTTTTGGAATTTATACACGCTATAACATGCTGGGTGTTGTTTTTGCCATTGTATTTCTTGCGGTCATCTTTTTTTGGAAATCAAAAAGACAAATATTTCGATCATTAATCGTTTTTGTTATAGCATTGGTCATAAGCGCTTCCCCATGGTTATATCGTTCCTATCAAATGACTGGTTTATTTTTACCGGAAATAACCGGATCCTTTCGGGCGGTTGTTATCGATCAACGATTGAAACCGCTGCTCGAAGAATCTGGCAATGTCAAAGATCAGGAACAAAAACAGGCGATCATATCAGAAACGCAACCACAACCGACACTTGTACCCCAAGAAGAAACAAGCAAGCCGGAAATGTCGACGGTTTCGGAAGAGAAAGAAACAGAACGTGGAAAAACACTTTCTCTTCAGATTCATCCGCTCATTGACACCTTAGGTAACCATTTTTTTCATAATCTAAGCGCAATTTTTTTCATCCCGCCAATTCAAATTCAATTTGACAATCTGGAACATCTGTATACGAATAAGGATTCAGTTTGGGCAGACGGCTGGAACGGATCACACACTTGGCAACAGGTAGTCTTTATTTTTCTCAATTTTCTGTTGTTAAGTTATGGCTTTTCGTTTCTATGGAAACGTTTTTCATTTTCAGGGATTTCATTTACGCTTTTAGTTCTATCCTATGCAGCCAGTCTGGGTTTGGCCAGAACATCCGGAGGCAGATATCTGGTCCCGATGAATTGGAGCATGATTCTGTTATACGCTATCAGTCTCAACGCTGTGATCCAGACTTGTATTGACAAATTATCACAAACAAAAAACAGCATTCCCCTGCAAAAAAAACTACCGCCATCGGCTGATCCATGGAACCGGCATGAATTTTTTCCGATCATTAAGGTAATATTCATTTTTTTCCTGTTCTTTTTTTCGATGGTACAAGTGGAGAAATGGATTCCTGAATCGCTAACCCCGCTATCATCCAATCAAATTATTGACACTTTTCAGAAAGAAACGGATATCACTGCTGATTGGGAAAATGTCCGTAATCAAATCACCGAAAAGAAGATGTTTGCGCTGCAGGGAAAAGCTTTGTATCCCCGTTTTTATTACTTCAAAACCGGCGAACATGGTACGGATAAAGCTTTTCAATATAAAGATTATTCAAGACTGATTTTTAAACTAATCGGGAAAAATCAAATTTTGGATCTGGTCATGCCGATCAATACGATCCCGGATGTATTTCCTCAAAACTCCGATGTACTGGCGTTAGTTTGTAAAGAAAGCCATTACATTGATGTACTGGCGCTGACTGGAAAAACCTCGGATGGGAAGATGTTCACATATATTCGAAATCCGTTACGCGAATTATCCTGCCCTGTTTCTGAACCTGTTTGTACCGGCATCGAAAACTGTTATTAATGACTTGATGGTTGAAGGACTTCAAAAAAAACTTTTTCATACGCTTCTGCTGTCTTCTTCATATCAAAGCGTTGTGCGAATTCTATGCTGTTTTTTCGAAATCGCATTAGCATTTCCGATTCCTGTAATAGAAGCGACAAGTCTCGGACAAAACCATTAGTATCCTCAGGCTCCTCTATAAAACCATTTTCACCGACAGTTACAATTTCGGGATTCCCACCGGCTGAACTTAGTATTAATGCTAAGCCACAACTCATCGCCTGGATGCCAACCACTGGCAATCCTTCATTTTTTGAAGGTAAAAAGAGAATATCGCTGTTCTTAAAGATATCAATCACTTCTTCGGGAGTTTTCCAGCCAGGAATTGAAAATCGATCCTCCAAGCCTGCAGATTGGATCAGTGTGATAATGGAGTCTTTATCTTGTCCTTCGCCAATTAATGTACAATGCCAGGGCAAATCCTTTATTTTTTCGCAAGTCCGGATGATTTGATTAAGATTCTTTTGTGGGACAAATCTGCCGGCAAATACAATCTGCGGAACTGCATGCAGTTGGACAGAAGACGCTTTTATTTTTTGGTAATCGACTCCGTTTGGAATCACCTGAATCGGAACATTGTAGGTTTCTAATGCAATTTTTCGGGAGTATTCACTAACGGCGATAACTTTCGCCGCCTGCTTCCAGATAGGAGGAGTTAAAGGTCTGACAAAACGAAACCATTGACCGGTTTTTTCCGGAGAAGCTCCAGGGATATCGCCCAGATGTACTGTAAGGACGTAGGGGATTTTTTTCAATTTTGAAACGAGTAAAGCAACCGGTCCACCGGGAACAGCAAAATGAACATGAATCATATCGGGCTGGAAGTCTTTCATCTTAAATAGACAATACCAAACCGCTGATAGAATGAATCCGGTCATCGCTTTCATTTTCGCACGGAACGGTTCCGTCCTTAATGATGATAAACGGATAATCTCAATGCCATTCCAAATCTCTTTATGAGGCAAATCCCCATAATGTGCGCTGATTATCCGAACTTGATGCCCATTTTTTACCCATTCGGCGGATAAGTCGCGCGCAATTGGACCACCCCCGCCCCCAATAGGGGGAAACTCATGAATAATTACCAGGATTCTCATCAGTCCGTTTTATCTTTAGAATCAAAATTGATCATCTTTCGAACATAATAGGTCTTTTTATCCTGAGACTCGTAATATGCTCTGGTTAATAACTCTGCGATCAATCCCATCAGAATCGATTGAAAACCTAAAATAAAGATCATGGCGCTCATTTGGAATAAAGGAGATTCCATGACGGAAACACCCCAAAACAGTCTGCGAATTGCAAGAAACAACAACACACAACCGCTGATGCCAGACAAGACTAATCCAGTTCCTCCAAAGAGATAAATGGGTTTATTGGCATAACTGGATAAAAATTTTACTGTGAACAGATCCAGGATGACTTTTGCTGTTCGTTCCATCCCATAATTTGCTTTGCCAAATTTGCGTGGATGATGCGTAACCGGCATTTCCATAATTTTTGCACCAACCGAGTTAGCAAAAGCCGGTATGAAGCGATGCATTTCGCCATATAAACGATATCCTGTCAAAACCTCGCGGCGGTACGCCTTTAGTGTGCAGCCATAATCATGAAGAGAAACACCGGTAACCTTACAAATGATTTTATTCGCAATCCGTGAAGGAATGGTTCTTACGAGACTGTCTTTCCGATCTTTTCTCCATCCGCTGACCAGATCATAACCTTCCTCAATTTTTTCAAGCATCCGCGGGATATCCACCGGATCATTTTGCAGATCGGCATCCATCAGGACGATAATATCGCCTGAAGCGTGATCCACTCCGGCAGCGATTGCTGCTGTCTGACCAAAATTTCTCCTGAGGGATACGATTTTTACTCGCTGTGGATCAGCCATGGCAATCTTCTCCAACGCGAGCAAAGATTCGTCAACTGAGCCATCATCGACCAGAATAAATTCCCAATCTGAAATATTCTTTAATGCTTCTTTAACAGCGTCATACAACAAAGGAATATTGTCATGTTCGTTATAAACCGGAGCAATCACAGATAGGTACATAGAAAAATAATCTCCGTTCTTTCTTCTTATTCGTCAATATTGATAGAAGCCCATTCTTCAATCATTTGATTTAGTTGATCCTGAAGCGCATTATATTCCAATCCCAACTTAGCGATTGCCTCAAAATCAAGACTTTTATCTTCAAGTTTTGTCCCAATAAGGCTGCATTCTTCTTCTAATTTTTGAATTTCCTCTTCGAGGAAACTCTTTTTTTGTTTCTTTTTTCGATCCGATTGCAATGAAACGTTTTGGGCTGGCGCTTTATAGTTTTTTTCCTGTTTTATGATGACAGATTTCGTGTTTTGGGCTTCATCTTTCTGTTTAAGCCATTCTTTATATTGGCTGTAGGTTCCCTGATAAAGTTGCAGCGTCTTCTTTTTTGGCAACACCTCCCAGATTTGGGTGGCAATGCCGTCAATCAAAAAGCGATCATGAGAAACCAATATGATTGTACCGTTAAAGTCTTTTAATACGGATTGAAGCACTTCCTGTGATTCAATATCAAGATGATTCATCGGTTCATCCAGCATCAGCAAATTCGCACCCTGCAAAGCCAATATAGCCAATGCTAAGCGACCTCTTTCGCCTCCTGATAAGATTTTTACTGGTTTATAAATGTCATCTCCAGTAAAATGAAAACGCGCTAAATAGGAACGGATCTCTGATGGAAGCATCTGCGGTGAAACCGTTTGAATCTCATCCATTAAATCTGAATCGGGATGGAGTCCTTCATGCGCCTGGGCAAAATATCCGATTTTCAAGTTAGAGCCAAGTTGAACATTTCCGGAAAGCGGTGGAATTTGCGCCAAAATCGTTTTAATTAACGTTGTTTTCCCCACACCATTCGGACCAATCACCGCGGCACATTCTCCCCGCACCAATGTCAGATCTGGCAGGGAGAATAAGACTTTCTGATCATCCTGATAACCGATTTTGACATCTTTGGTTCGCAAAACAAGATCACCAGAACGTAAATCGGAAGATAAGTTCAAACGAATCGATTTTTCCGTTCGCGGTTTTGTAATTTTTGCATCTTTCAGCATTCGTTCCAGACGCGTTCTTCTACCTTGTGCCTGACGTGTATTCTGTCCTTCAAGATTTCGGCGAATATATTCTTCCTCTTTTTCGATAAAAGCCTGCTGTGCTTCAAATTCCTGCAGGTGGCGAACATACCGCTCTTCCCGCTGCGCCAGATAAGCACTGTAATTACCATGATACGTTTCAAATTCAGGAGAAAGCTCCCAAATGATGTTCACGGTTTGATCTAAAAAATACCGATCATGAGAAACCATTAAAACAGCGCCAGAAAAATCTTTCAAAAAAGATTCCAGCCACTCAATAGCACTGATATCCAAATGATTAGTAGGTTCATCAAAAACCAGTAAATCCGGATCACTTAACAGTATTTTTGCGATATAGGCTCTGGTTTTCTGTCCACCAGAAAGTTGATTCCACGGGCGATTTTCCTCACCATTTTTCAGTCCAAGACCCTGCAGCACTTGTTTGACTCGCGCCTCAAATTGATAACCGCCTTTTTCTTCAAATAATATTTGAAGACGTCCATAATCATCAAGCACAGACTGATCATAATTCTTCTCCTGCATTTCCTTTTCCAGAGCAATCATCTTTCCCTGAATGGAATCCAGATCAGAGAAAAGGGATAAACACTCTTCCATCGGTGTACGAGCATACGAAACGTTAATTTGCTGTGGCAAATAACCGATACGAGTGTTTTTCGCACGAATTACAGATCCGCTGTCAGGAGATTCCAAACCGAGCAAAATCTTTAAGAGCGTTGTTTTTCCAGAACCATTCGCTCCAACAAAGCCGATACGAGCTTTATGCGGGACAGAAAGGGAAATGGATGAAAGAATATCATTATCTCCAAAAGATTTCGAAATATTGTTAGCAGTAATCAATGGCATAGCGATTATAATTTTCCTACCGAAGTATACCACTCTGAAAATGTTTCACGTGAAACATAAAAGGGAAATACGCGGATTCTTATTCAGATAAGTTGAGGATGTATGTCGAATCATAAAAAATGGTCTCAGAAACCTGATTACTCATTGGATCTCACAAAGAAATACACAGCCACTATTTGTACAGATCTGGGCGATATTATTATATCGTTGTTTGCCGATAAGGTTCCTATGACCGTAAATAATTTTGTATTCCTTGCTAATGAAAGATATTTTGATAATACGATTTTTCATCGCGTGATTCCCGGTTTTATGGCGCAGGCAGGAGATCCAACGGGAACGGGTATGGGCGGTCCCGGGTACCAATTTAAAGATGAATTCCATCCTGATTTAAAACATTCCAAACCAGGCATTCTCTCTATGGCAAATGCGGGTCCGAATACGAATGGTTCTCAATTTTTTATTACACATGTCCCTACTCCATGGTTAGATGGAAAGCACGCTGTTTTTGGTGAGGTAATTTCCGGTATGGATGTGGTCTTAAGCATTCCTGCGCATGATCCGCGTATGAATACACCAGCTGGAAAAATTTTAACCATTAATATTTTGACTATTTAATTTTATTTTATCTTAATTATCATTATTTAAATGATTGTCAGGATTTTTATTTTGTGATATCCTATCTAAAATTATGTAATAAAAAATTCGAGGTGTAGCTATGGCTTATAAGATTAATGCTGATGAATGTATCGATTGTGGTGCATGTGAGTCGGAATGCCCTGAAAACGCAATTTCCGAAGCTGATGGTCATATGGAAATCAATCCGGATCTTTGTATCGAATGTGGCAACTGCGCTGAAGTTTGTCCTGTAGGCGCACCGACAAAACAGTAGCGTTGATTATTAAAAAAAAAGGAATCTATTATTTGCAGATTCCTTTTTTTGTTTCTATTCATCTGAACATTTTTATAAATATTTTAATAAATATATTCTTTATAGTATAGCTTGTGGAAAATGTGGACAAAGTTTTTCATCCAAAGGAATTCCTTTGAAAAAAAGGCTTATCTTAAAAATTAATATCTGTGGAATGACCTTAGAATCAATGGGAAAGAAAAAGGATCAAATGTGGAGAAAAACGCATTCTTCAGAAAATAAGTAGTATTCAACAAATAGAAAAAAAAGAATCCACAAAGAACTGTGGATTCTTTTAAAGATAGATGGAAGAATTCTCATCAATGCCTTGTTTTTTCCCCCATTCAAGAACGCTCTCTTCAATAAGGTCAAGATAGTTGTCAACTTGTTTCCTTCTTTTCTCTAAAAATTGAGGTCCAATCTCAATAAAAGAACAGAAAGAATGGAAATATTCGTTTTCATCCAACTGATATAACTGAATAATTCGGCTCCAACTTTTTGCGATCAGCCATAATGCTCCAGGGATAAGTTCTTTCCACAAGCTTTCCACAGCTTTTGTATAATATAACAGCCGGTCGGCATGATAACGGATATCATAGTTTACAAGCTCGTTATTCCCAAAATAATCTAGGTAATATTTCCAGGAATTAAAGAAATAATCGTAATACGGAGAAGGATCTTTCTCTCCAATCATCAATCCATATAATTCTCCGGATAAATCTTTCTTATCAATCGCTTCGGCTTTGCTACGAAAATTTCGCATCAATAAACGATCGGTTAATGGCGAACTGCTTAAACATACGACAGCATTCGAGGCGTTTTCTAAAATCTGGAGATATTGTTGAACAAAAGAACTTTCCTGAATGATTGATCCCGAGGACAATTCAAGCCATTTTTTCTTTGCTTCATTCAGAAACTGTAAAGAACGCAGGATTACGTTTTCGGCCAGAAAAAAATTCGCTTCCAGCGAGGCTTGTGTGAATTCGAACCAATGCCCCCTTTCATATAACAGGATGGGATCAAAGCATAACGATGAACCTATCCAAGGATCCGTTCTTAATCTTCTGGGTGGAATAAAAAAGTTTTGGTCGAGATGAAGAATATCAAAAGAAATTTCTGGAGATATTTTTTGGATCTCCCGCCGCTGAACGGTATATTCTTCATGGACAATTACCAGATCGATATCCGTTGTTCCATTGATTAATGGTTCGGCTGATGTCATCGAACCAGTCAGATAAATACACAGTAAACCGCGATCCTGGTGAATTTTTTTGTTGACGTAACTTTTTGTATAATTGATGAGGCTTTCTTTTGTAACCCGCATGTTTTTATTTTATTTGTTTTCTGCTGATTTTTCAAATCCAAACACATTCCGGAGTTATCCTTTGGGAGATGAAAAGAATTCTTTCATTATTCAATAAGTCAATCCAAATTTTGAATCGATGGATCCGGACAGTGCTTGGAATCAGGAAATACTTCCTGACAGTGATGGATTGATAGCCCTGTGCCATCAATCCATCACTACGAATCAGATTATCATTTCATTAAACTCTTTAAGAAGTCCAATCGCTCTCGTAAAACATTAAAACCGCCTTGCCAGAAGGATTCTTCATAAAAATTAAAACCTCCTTTTTGAAGAATAGCTTCCGGAGACTCTGAACCTCCTGCAGAAAGGATCTGCCAATACTTAGGCAAAAAGTCTTTTCCTTCTTCTTTATACTTTTGATATAAACTCAGAACGAGCAGCTGCCCGAAAGAATAAGCGTACACATAAAAAGGTGTGGCATAAATATGCGGGATGGATATCCATTCCCACTGGAATTCTTCATCGAGAATAACCGCATTGCCAAATTGATCTTGCAAATTATCTTTATATGTTTGATTTAGCTCTTCAAAACCAGCCCCCTGAGGAATCATTTGATGGGCTTGTTTTTCAAATAAAGCAAAATATGCCTGGCGCTGAATCGTAGCATAATTATCATCCATCTGTTTCAACAGCAAATCCCTGCGGACTTCCGAATCGGGTTCTTTTTTTAACAGGAAATCCGTTAAAACCATTTCAGCAAAAGTGGATGCAGTCTCAGCTAATGGAAGACAGGCTTGCTGTTCAAAGATGTTTTTATCATTTGCGCTCAAAGAATGAACTGCATGACCAAGTTCATGAGCCATTGTGGATATATCTGTGGATTTTCCCTGGAAATTTTGCAAAACCCACGGGGTTAACTGTGGTCCTGCCGTCAGACAAAACGCACCGCTCCGTTTGCCATGTCGTATTTCGCTGTCCATGTGATCTTCACGGATGATTCTCATTGCCAAATCTGCAAATCGGGGATCAAAAGCATAAAAAGCTTCCTGAACGATATCCACCGCGTCAGAGTAGCTGGTTTTTTGATCACTGGAGGATATCGGTGCATAGAGATCATAGCGATGGAATTCTTCCAATTTTAATAATTGTTTTTTGACTTGGAAATAATCTTGAAACAATCCCGTATTCTTCTTGCAGGTTTCCAGCAGCAGTTCGACGACCTGGTCCGGTATATCATTGGAGATATTTCGGGCGGAAATGGCGGATGAATATTTTCTGAGATGTATATTTTCATAATACCAATCCCGAACGATATTCTGATAAATTTGTCCTAAAATTTTTCCATCATTACCATATACACGATATAACTCCTGATAAGCCGCTTTCCTTTGGTCAGCAGAAGCGCTGTGTGCATACATCATCAGACCGTCTCTGGTCAGTTTTTGTTCTTCACCGTCTACCGAAAAAGAAAATTGATATCGATTTGTGATCATCTCGTACAAATTCACAAGGGCGCTGACACCTGTAATATTTTTTAAATTGATAATTTGTTCGGATGTTTCTGTCAGTGTAAACGGTTTGGTATGACGAATTTCTCTTAAGAAATATTCATGTCGTGGACAATGCTGGATCAACCGCTCTGCTTCTTCATCGGTCAGGGATTTCCACCATAAATTAAAAAACAGCGTCCGATTTCCGGCTTCTGTAATCACTGATTCGATCTGTGCATATAGTGTCATCGCTTCATCATTTTGCGTGTCTTCTGAAAACCATAATTCCGTATAAGCCATTAAGCGGGATTCCAATGTGATCAGTTCTTCATATTTGTTCAAGATTTCAATAAATTGAATACTCGAAATCTCCGCTGTCAGCAAGGGACGATACTCTTCAAAAGCTGCAGAGAGGGTTTCAACCAGCGCCATTTCTTTAATAAAACGATCGTCTTTATGACTGGCATAGAGTGCGGACAAATCCCATTTTTTTTGTTTCACTGTCAATTTTTCCATAATTTTTCCTTATTTTTTTTCTTTGAATTTCCATGCGTTGCGATAATCAAGCAATTCGATTGAAATCCCTTATTTGGAATAGGATTTTCCAGAATTAATATTACTGTTCAATGTAAAAGTTCCATCCTCCTGTTGTGGAAAAGGTAATACGCGCAGGACTTTTTCAATCCGCAGGATACCGTAATAATGCGGGAAGAGATCTCCTGGATTCTCCGGTGGATTCTCAAACCTGACGAGAGGATCTTCCTGATCCTCTACTTCTAACAAGACCAGATCCTTATTGTTTTTATAAAATCGATTAGCGGTATCACAAACTTGTTCTGGCTTGGAAAAATGAATAAAACCGTCTTTTTCATAGTTTTCAGGTTTATAAAACCCTTTTTGCAGAGCGTTTTCCCAATCATTTTTGTTACAAATATGATAAATCATCCTTCATCCTTTCGGTCAAGTTGCGATTTCCATTGGTTATGAGCATGAGAAATATGAATATCTTGCATTCCGTTAATACTTTTTTGACCATTCCTCTATCATAATACGAATCTTTTAAATCTCTAAGTAACAGCGATTCAGCAGTAGTTTGAAATATGAAAAACATTCTTTGATTTTCTTGATTGATTCGAAAAGTCAGTCCATATTTCGAATTGTTGATCAGAAAGAAGTTACAATAGAACCTATATTATCTTCATTCAACAAGGATTCATCATGGATTATCAAGCCATTCAATCGATTTGTAATCAATTATCTGATTGTGAATACGTTTTTTATTATTCGGATTCGAAAAATTCTCCAGTCTTATTAACAAATCAACCCCGGGAGCATCGTTTTCTGACTGCTTCAGTAATTAAGGTTCCAATCCTTTATGCGTGGACATTACTTGAAAGAAAAGGGTTGGTTTCCAGCGATGCGATTTGTGATTTTGCGGATGAACCGGTTGTCAAGGGTGCCGGCTTTTCCTATTTGTTTCGGACGCAAAAGCTGGCTTATAACGATGTTCTGACGATGATGATTGCGACTTCAGATAATTTTTGTACCAATCTGATCATTCAAAAACTGGGGATGGAGTCAATTAACCGAATTTTTAAAGAGGATTTGCAGCTTAAAGATACACATCTTGGTAGAAAAATGATGAATGCACCGGATCGGCTGCACGATAGAGATAATTGGACGACGGCTGAAGATATGATCCATTGTTTTGATCTGTTTGAAACTTTTTCGAAAGATGAGAAAGAATTTATTTCCCAGAAATTGCTGGTTTGTGAATCATCAAAATTATTTTTACGTAACATTCCTGGCGATTCGCTTGATTTCTTTCACAAATCAGGCGGTCTATCCAACGTCATCAACGAATGGGGGTTTACGGATGACCGGAAAATCTTTTTACTGACCAATGAAATGAAGGATCACAAAAAAGTTTTTGAATGTTTTGGAAAGTTAGGGGAAGGGCTGCTGATTTAAAGAAAGAACCGAATTATTATTCGGCTCTTTCTTTTTCGATTATTTGAAAAAAAGACAATTTGCTTTCGCTGTTGAAATCAAGGTGCAGATAATCAGGGAATGTAGCGGATAGCGGCAGCAAAAGAGTCTCTCAGATGTTCCACTTCTTGTACATTGTCAATATAAACACCGTTTCTTGACCGGGAAGAGTGGATAACTACCCACCCTCCCAGACTGATGGATGCATGCGTGATGGACAACTTCTCCGGCGTTTTATTCCCATACAAAACCACATCCCCCGGAAGAAATGGAGGCTCAACAATTTGTTCTGCAATATACTGCATATGAGCATCTCGTTTGATTGAAATACCGGCAAGCCGGTAGGACCATTGTGCAAGTCCGGAACAATCGATTCCGTTTGCAGAACTGCCGCCCCATAAATAAGGAACGCCAATCAGACTCTTGGCATTTTGGCAGACCAACTCCCTCAACAGATCAGGATCATCCGGAATTGATGCAAAGGATCTAAGGGCTTCCCGCCGGATCCAACCATCCACATTGGCTCGGATTTTAACCATTTCATGATCTTCATCCAGAATACCAGTCTTTGTTCCTCCAAACACACGGGAAAGAATTTTCTCTCTTTTTGGTGAATCATACACTCGGACCACCGGATCTTTAACGATGTGGGTTAATTGCGGTAAATCCAATTTTGAAAGATAGTTTTTATACGTATGGCTGATATAGCCATCGGTAACATTTCTGCCAAGTACCCAATCCCCTTCATCGGCTAAAATTTCAACCGGATCACCAAATAACATCTGCGTTGTCAATTCAGATTGAAAAGAAAGATCACTGTGCATACTGGTCAGATTTTTGTTGACATTCCATATGGGAGTATCCGGATTTCTCAATATGGCTATTTGTCCTGTATCGAGGGAAAAATTCGGGAACATATTTAAGATTGCGCCACATAAATTTACCAGGTTTTCTTTTTCGAGGACGGTTCCTTGCAGTTTGATTTTTTCACCTTCAACCCGATCGACATGTACATCAAAAATATCCAGTTTTGGTTCATTGTATTGCTTCTTTTTGAGATCATCAATGATCTGTGCGATTTTTTCGATCATAATTAACCTTTCTTTTTCATCACATTCAACAAAAATTCTCTTTACTGATTGAATTTCAGAAATATTATCTGTTGATTTTTTTTTAAAAGTATTTATTAACGATCCGATTTCAGTTCGAGACCAATTCCAAAACCTGTCGGAGGGATAAGTTCTGCCTGATCTGTATAATGCAATCCACGAAATGGATCATTTGAAATCAGCATTGGTGTATCCAAATCAATCCAGTCTGCCAGCCCCATCAAATGCGTCATAGCTCCTACACCAACGGAGGTCTCCACCATACAGCCAAGCATTACTTTCATCCCATAGGATTTTGCTCTCTTGAGCATTAAGAGACCGTTGGTTAATCCACCGCATTTCATTAATTTGAGATTGATTCCCTGTACACCGGCTGCGTGAAGACGATCGATGTCTTCAATCGTCTGAACCGATTCATCTGCTACAATGGGAATAGCTGTCTCCGATTGGACACGTCCCATCCCCTGAAAATCTTTTTTCGCAGTTGGTTGTTCGATCAGCTCTAAATTGAACTTCTCCAGTCTTTTAACCAGCCGAATAGCATCATCTGCTTTCCATCCAGCGTTTGCATCGATACGCAGACGGGCATCAGGACGGACCGCACGGATGGCTTTCAATCGTTTTTCATCCAAATCCTCTTCGCCGGGAGCACCCAATTTGATCTTGATATACGGATAATTCTGGATACTGTCTGCCATTGCTGCCATTGCTTCCGGAGTATCAATGCTGATGGTATAAGAAGTGATCATCGGTTGCGGTTTTGGTACACCAAGAAGCTCATAGATCGGTTTGTGCTGCTGTTTCCCGATCCGATCATAAAATGCGATGTCCAGAGCCGTTTGTGCCGGTGATGGAGCTGTTTTGTTAATCCATTGTGGGATTTCTTCGATCGACTCCGGAAAAGGTTCTTGTTTCTGAGCAGCACGGTCCCAATAATCCGTCATCGTCTTAAAATCAATTCCGTAATAGAAAGGGATCGTTCCTTCTCCCCATCCTTCATCGTTGTCGAGACGGATCCAATATGCTGTACGTGTTGTAGAACTGCCATAGGAAACGGTGAAGGGATTTTTCAAATTTAAGGTAAGTTCAGTCCAGGTGAGGCGTTTATTCATAAAGAAATCCTTATTGGATTAAATTTTGTTATTTCTTGGTTGTTGAAAAAACAGCCAGAAATTTGAGGAACGGTTCTGGCTGTTTGTTTAGCTGTTTTTTATTTTACTCGCTCTGTGGCGGGATTATCAAAAAGATATACAAAATGATAGGGAGGTGATGATCGATTTTTCAATTAGAAAAAATTTATGCAGGATCATCCTCTCCATATCGGATCCGCAGAAAAGATTCAAGCCTTTCTTTGCTCACTTCACCGGTTTCAACCGCTTTTTGAACGGCGCATCCGATTTCTTCAGGTCTGTGTGTACAATCGCTGTAAAGACAGTGGGATACTAATGGTCGAATTTCCGGAAAATATCCATCCAGTTCTTCTGGTTCAATATCCCATAATGCAAGTGTTTTCAGTCCAGGCAAATCAGCAACAAATCCCCCGCCTTTTAACGGAAACATCTCTCGTACAACAGTCGTATGCCGGCCTTTGTCCGTTGCTTCGCTGATCTCATTCACTTTTAAATCCAGTTCTGGATCAATCAAATTGATCAAACTGGACTTACCTACACCCGAAGGACCGACTAATCCGGTTACTTTGCCGGTCAGCAGAGATTGCATTGTTTCGATACCTATGTGTTCAACCACAGAGGTATACAATACGTGATAACCAATTTTTTCATAGATCTGAAAGATTTTTCGGGCTTTTTCCATACCGATCAGATCTGTTTTATTGATCAGAATGATCGGATGAATTGCCTGCTTTTCACAAATGACCAGAAAGCGATCGAGCATTCGCAGTCTTGGTTCCGGCTTGGCACAGGAAAAAACCAGCAGAATCTGATCAAGATTACTGATCAGAACCTGCCGATATTCAATTTTTGTACCGGACATCATCCGAATCAATTCATTGCTGCGTGGCAGGATCTTTTCAATAACTCCCGTTCCATCCTCAAAGCGGATATACTCAACACTGTCTCCGATGGCTACCAGATCTACATTGTGCGTTTGTTTCTTGATTTTGCCGCGCAGCTTGCATATTGTGATCACTCCATCTGAAAAAACTGAATAGAATCCTGAGTGATATTTTAAAACGCGGCCTTGTAACATTTATTCTCCTGTTTCATCTGTTTCAGGAGTAATCTGCCATGGCGCTTTGGTTGGAACCGGCGTCGGTGTTATCGTCGGCGTCGGTGTAGGCGTCTTGGTGATGTACACGCCGGCTTCCCAGTTATATAGCATCGATGCCTGACCGTTGTAATACAGTTCGAGTACCCGTCGGAATATTGGCGCTGCAAAATCGGATCCTTCTCCAATATTCTCAACCAGGACAGCGATCGCGATATTCGGCTTTTCGGGATCTTCTTCATCGGTGAAACCAGCGAACCATGCATTGGGAAGCGCTCCCGGCGATGTTTGTGCAGTTCCAGTTTTTCCCCATATTTTTTGTTTGACAAACTTAAAGGTATTATAGGCGGTGCCCCGAACATTGCTGGTTACAGACAACATGGCATCTTTGATATAACCCAGATTTTTTTCTGAGACAGGCAATTTTCCCTGTTCTTCCGGTTGAAAGGCATAGACCACATTCCCTGCTGGATCTACGATCTGTTCAACGACCTGAGGACGGTAAAGCGTCCCGCCGTTGCCGACAGCTGCGACAAATCGCGCCACTTGCAGTGGTGTGACCAGCAAAGTACTTTGTCCGATGCCTAATTGAACAGAGGAATATTCATCCTTCGGCGTTTCCACATTCCCCGGCTCCTCTTCGATCTCGCCAATGCCGGTTAAAGATCCCAATCCGAATCCCCTTGCCATACTGGAGAGTGCATCTGGACCAACACGCCGATATAGTTCAAGGCCGATTTTATAGAACCATGGATTGCAGGAGCGCATGAGGCCTTCACCGAGTGTCAATGTACCACTGGGCGGTATGTCGTGCTCCAGCGTCCAGTCTGTTAAAGTGACTCCATCCAACTCGTTAAACTCATATCCGCATTCATACGTGTCATTGATATTGTAAATTCCGGTTTCCAGAGCTGCTGCCATGGAAATGATCTTAAATACCGATCCCAGCGGATACTGTCCCTGCGTTGCACGGTTATACATCGGACGATTGTTTCCATACAGCAAGTCCCCGCTGTAAAAAGAGTTGTAATTATTGAAATCGAGCAAATTCGGGTCAAAGGTTGGGGATGAAGCCAACCCCAGCACTCTGCCGGTATCTCTTTCCAGGACGACAACGGCTGCATTGAATCCGGCGATGGCACGTTGCAGGTCATATTGAAAATCCTCATCAAAGGTTGTGTAAATTGTGTTCGCTGCAAGTGGATCGGTTTTCGATAATCGGGTTATAGCATTTCCGTTCGGATCCACAACATACAGCGCTGCCCCGCGTTCCCCATCAAGCTGATCCTGTCCCCATTTTTCGATACCGAGTCGGCCAATGCGTTCATCAATCCGATAGCCATTCCGTTTCATTTGATCAGCTTCATCAGCCCCGATTGGCTGCACATATCCGACCAGATGCGGCGCAACTCCTCCATCAAAATAATATCGGCTGGCAGTGTAACGATTCAGGTAAACTCCTTCGTATCCGGATATTACGGAATAACGCTCTTCCAACGTCGCTGCAGGTACTTCTCCGACAATAACATAATCGTATTGATTCGCTTCCTCAAGAATCTGTGTGATCACAAAAGTCGTCTTGCCTGTCAGTCGAGACAATTCGTTAATCAACGATGTCCAACGGTTGGATGGGATGGATGCCGGAACGACACCGATGGCATACGCTTCTGCTTCAGAGGCTAATGGAATCCCGTTAATGTCATAAATCGTGCCGCGTGACGGAACAGTTATTTCCATTGCCAGTTTATTCCCGCCGCGCAGTTCGGGCATGATCATGCCGTCATCCCACAGAATTTTCCAGTCTTTTGCTTCGAACGTCAAATTCATCACCATATCTCTGGAAATGACACCGGCTGCATGGGTTATGAAATCGATTTTATATCCGACCTGGGCGCTCCCTGGATTGGTCAGTACGGAGGTGATGGCATAATTCAATTCATCAAGTGTCATATTGATTGCGGTGTCTTTGTAGCGCAAGGCAAAATCATCATAACTGATCGTATCCCGTGTGACTTGGGACAGCATATTGTACATCGTAACGTAGTCCTCTGCTTTCCAGGCGGAAAGGAAGGCTTCGGCTGAAATTCGCGATTCCGGTACGGCTGTTGTCATGGTTTTTGGGTCTGGCAGCGGAGTATCCGAGGGAATCGGAGTAGGTGGCAGGGGTGTATCTTTTGGTTTCAGAGACGGGAAAATACCGCAGGAAGATATCAGAAAAGAAAAAATCAGAATTAAAGGAATAATTCGTTTCATGCAGATAACTCACTCTCTATGCGCTTAACAACAGCGTTTCTTTGGATCTCTTCTTTTTTCAGATTGCATGGATAGGTAATATTGGCTTTGCAGCAACTTGAAAAATCTTTGTCAAATTGAATACCCAATTGGGAAAAGAGAAGTTCCGTATGGCATAGTGGCAGCCCCATCACGCAGGCATAGCATCCCTGGATGGAGGACACCGGTTCAAACACACGATTTTGGATTGCATATGCACCGGCTTTACCTTCCGGATCTCCTGAGGCGACATAATCTTCAATTTCAGCGTCAGAGAATGGTCGCATCTGAACAGTTGTCTGACACACGCAAAGCGCTGATTCTTGTTTTGTTTGATTTGTGTGGAGTAATACGATGGCAGTGCACACGACATGAGGCTTCCCCTGCAGTTCTTTAATCATTCGGAAAGCATCGGCAGCATCCCTTGGTTTCCCATAGATCTGACAATTGCGAAATACGGTCGTGTCGGATGCAAGGATAAATTTTTCTTCAAGCGGATGAAAACGAGTCAGAACGCTTGCTTTTTCAAGTGCCATCCGCTCACAGTATAAAACAGGATCTTCTTCGATATGCGGAGTTTCATCAATATCCGCCGATTGACAGATAAAATTTTTGATAGCCCAGGATAAAATTTGACGTCTTCTGGGAGAGGCAGAGGCAAGAATAATTTCGATTGCGGACATATTTGAAATTCTATCACAGATGATTTTTTGTTTTATGAACCAGCAGCAATTCTAAAATGAGGATTCTATGTTGTGTTGCTTTTGCGTTTCGCGCATGAAAATACAACAACAAAAGAATCCTTCCCAAATTTAAAATTGCTCTCGAAGGTCTGCACCAATATGGAAATGAAAGTTGAATCGTATAATTAGGAACATACATACCAACTTTGCAGTCGCCCGAATGGAAATGTTGGTAACTTGTGTTATCAGAAGAATTTTAAGGGAAAGCAATACGAGAAGCAAACTGTTATATATATTCAAATATTGAAAAAAAACAGGAGCAGACAGTTCATTGAAAATTTTACATGTAATTACTGATCTGGATCGTGGCGGCGCGGAAATCATGCTGGCAAGGATATTACCTTTGCTGCGGATTGCCGGTTGTCAACAGCAAGTCATCTGTTTGAGCGGTCCGGGCAATATAGGTAAAATTATCCAAGAAAATGGTTTTCCGGTTTCTTATTTAAATATGAAACGATCTGTACCGGATCTGTTTGCATGGATTCGGCTGGTGAAAATGATCCGGTTGGAACAACCGGATTTGATCCATTCCTGGCTGTATCATGCGGATTTGTATGTCAGTCTAGCTGATCTCTTTGTCCAAAAACCGCTGGTCTGGGGATTACATAATTCTACATTAGGTACGAAATCCAACCGTATTACCAGGGTCATTGTACGGATTCTGTCAAAATTATCTCATTTAGTGCCAAGGCGGATTCTCTCTTGTTCGAAAGAAGCGATGAAAGTTCATCAAGCACTGGGATATCGGCCGGATATCATGCGCTTTGTCCCGAACGGTTTTGATACGGTAACATTCAAACCCGATCTACACAAACGCATGGTTCTGCGTAATGAACTGAGATTGTCCGATCAACAAATACTGGTTGGCAACATTTCCCGCTTTGATCCACAAAAAAATCATACAGGATTGATTGAATGCTGGGGCATGCTGGCTGTATCGCGGCCGGATGTGCGATTCCTATTGGCTGGCAAGGGACTGGATGCGGGAAATCCGGTCATTCGGGATCTTTTACGTTCTGCAGGTATCGATGATAAAACGATTTTATTGGGTATACGGGAGGATGTGCCTGCGCTTCTGAATGCGTTGGATCTGTTTGTCTTCTCTTCTAACAGCGGTGAAGCTTTTCCGTTGATTATCGGCGAAGCCATGAGCAGCGGAATCCTTTGTGTCGGGACAAAAGTTGGAGATACTGCCGACTTGATCGGCCCATGCGGACGGGTGGTTGAGCCAGATGACATCCCGGCGCTGCTGCAGGCTTGTCTGGAGATGCTTGCGCTATCAGAGGAAGAAAAAAAAGAATTGCGTGAAGATTCCCGAAGGAGAATCAAGGAGCAATTTTCATTGGAAAAGATGAGTCAGGGTTATCTCGCGGTTTATCGCGAAATTCTGGCTTCCTGAATATGCAGAGATAAACGGAAACGGAATTAAAGTGTTCCGGAATGATTTTCTTCGATGATGCGCAAGAAATCCTGAATGCTTTTAACCCGGATAGCCTGTTCTGTCGTCATCCTGATGCCAAATTCTTTTTCAACCGCAGCACATAAATGAATGTGAGAAAAAGAATCCCATTCCGCAATATCTTCTGCGCTTGTGTGCTCATCGATGACAAGCGTCTCATCATCAAAAACATCCTGTAAAATCTTCTGTAATTTTTCGATCGTTTCCATCCGTTAAAAGCTCCTCTTTACTGGTTTCAGACTGTTGTTTTTCACATGGTTTCTTCTGTAACATGGATTTTTGTTTCACATGGAACATATGAGGATACGGAAAGCGAATATCTGCGCGTTCCATTCTCTTCTGCGATCAAATCGAAACCCAGATCGTCCAACAGATTTGCCACGTATCCATTTTTGGCTGTCGGAATGTATTCTCCCAGAATCTCTGCACAGCCAAAATTTTTAGCCACTGCAACTATATGGTTCAGCATGGCTTTTTCGAGATCGCGTTTAAAAACACGGCAGCTCATAACCCAGGATTCGATCCATAACCGCTTCTCTTCCTGTTTACGCAAAATGCAGGCTGAAATCAAGCCGTAATTGCTGAATTTATCGGCAAGTATCGCCCGCAGCGGGTATACTGCTTCATCATTCAGGAGACGATCCATCTCGGCTTCCGAATAACGAACAGTCCTGAGATTGAACTGGTTGGTTTTGTTGATTAATTGAGTGAAGCGTTCTGTTTCGGATCGACTGACGCGCCCGATTCGAGCATCCATCTCCAAAGCGGCCAGATACGCATCATAGTCAACCGAGCTTTCGCTCAAGCGGATGCGTTCCTGATCCGCTGCGTACGATTGAGCACGGGATAAATCTTCTTTCGACAACTGCAGCCAGTCAAAATAGCCTGCTTTGTCCAGTGCGACGCTGAACTGTGCCGGATCTGCCGGAACATCCAGCACCGCTACCTCTGGCAGCATGGAGCGGACGATTTCGCGTTCTGCCGGATTATCATCAAAGAAAACCAGTGAATCCAATCCGATATTCAACTGCTGTGCGATGTGGCGCAGATTGTCCGCCTTATTGTTCCAGTTAGCGGTAAACGCTGCAAAATCCTGCAGTTTTAAGTAACAATACGGATGCGATAGAAATACTTGTTCTGCAATCGTCTGATCGTTTTTACTACATACAGCCAATAGTACGCCACGTTCTTGATATCGTTTCAATGTATGCTGAAAATCGAGATAGGCTTCTCCGATGGCATGATTCGGATCCAGGTTGATGCCCTCTAATCCATCATCGCCAATCACACCGCCCCATAACGTGTTGTCCAAATCCAACACAAGACACTTTTTCATCTTTCCCGTCAACGCCGCAGTCAGGCGTGACAGTGACAGCGCCATTACAGGCAATGCATCCATACAAAAAGGTTGCTTGCTGATGAACCAGGCGGAATCATCAAACCAGCGGTCTTTTCCGAAATCAGCGGACATGGCTTCCTGATCAATCAGATGGATAAAGGATGGTTTTTCCCGCAGAAAACGGTCGTTAACCATGCGCAGATAGGTATTCCGGCTGGATACCAGGTTTGCTTCCAGATTACCCAAAACATGGCGATTTGGAACCGCAATGTTGGTTAAAAAGACTTGCGCACTGCTATGTTTGTGGAAAAACTGCCACAGCGCGAGCTGTGATTGCACTTCACGTTCAGCCAAATCATTCACAGCATCCATTGGTGATAACAGCTCCGGATACGCTTCCAGATCCCGATATTGGCGCAACACGATGAATACATCCGGCTGAAACCGATACAAATCCGATTCAAGGTTCATCAAATCGTTCATCAAACCACCGTAAACGCTTTCATAGAACAGCGGCTGAATCCCGAAAGCATATAGATAAGGACGCAAAATACGGGTTAGATATTGGGTGTTGCATGTTCCCGAGATGGCGATTTTCAGCGGGTGCAACTCTGGATGATTCTTTTGGAGCTGTGTCTCCTGTTTCATCAGCTTTCTTGAGAGCGATAGGATATCACTGGCATTCCATTGGAAAAAACTGCCGGAAAAGATGGTCTGTTCGATATCAGAAAATTTGATTTGAATTAGATCTGTCATGGGCGTTCCAAAAACATGCGGAAAAGAATATTCATCTGATGGAGTGAATCCAATTGAAAAATGGCTGCAACACTTTCCAACAGGATGAAAAAGATCAGGCTGGTCAGAATGAATAAAAATAGGACGACCGGAATTACAATCAGACGTTTCTTGCCTTGAATATCAGCAATTCCGGCTGCAGCTGTGGCTGTGGCAATTAACCGGATGAGTAAAATCGGAATAAACCAGAATGAACGAAAACCGGGAAATAAAGCTCCAAACCACAAGATATCCAATATACCGCAGAATAAGAATCCACGGATCATTTTTCCGAAAAGATCTTCCTTCTGCAAAATCAACGTGCTGGCATATGCGGAGCCGATCAGCATAAACAGATTGACTGACCATGTGATCAAACCCGCCAGAATCCGGTTTTCTAACGGGATATCCGTCATCAGCAGCCAAACCAGCAGATTGGAAGACAGCGAGATTAGCGAAATCAGCAGTGCCGGTCCGTTGAAAATGGGATCATTCCCGATTTTTCGATATGCATCTCCCTGAAACAGCACAATGTCCCGCAATAGAGGAGTCCATCGGCTGGTATGACGTATACCAGCCAGCAGCCTGGAGAAGCTCCAACCGGCTTTGATTTCGGCGGCCGATGCCTGTTGCTGTGCTCGAATATCTTTTTCGGATAGTTGATTTCTGCAATTCAGCAGAATATCATATATTTGATTGGAATTTGAAATATGATCCGGAATTTTGATCGTGACAGGATGGAAAATGAAGGCTGATGTTTGTTCTCCGCCCATTCCGCCATGTGATCCGATCAATTCTTCGAAGGAGGCAACCGTTCCGTCTGCATAAACGGTTGAAAAGAGGATCATATCACCCCCGCTGGGAAACTGTGCCAGATAGGAAATCTGCTCCTGTCGCAGCTCCGGATTCCCATACGGCAGGAAAGGATCCTTTCCGCTGATCACCCCCGTTATAAGATTTCGCGATCCTTCTTTCCCGATGGCGATGGGTTCACCATCCTTCTGGACAACGACCAATCCGATCCCGGGATGTTCAATCAGCCGCTGCACCAGATTGGGATAATGTGCTTCGATTTCTGCCAAGGAAACCTTATGGTTCAAAAAGGAAAAGTAGACATTGACCAGATTGCCGCTGGCCAACACCCAGATATCGCTCTCCTGAGACTCCAGTTCTTCGATCAGTTCACGTCGTTCATTTTTGTCCAGCGCCTTCTCGATGCGCGAGATGGTCTGTTCCCGGATGGATCCTGGATTTTGGGCTGAGACCGAGCGCAACGCCATCAATGCAGCGCGAATGCTGGCATCATTATCGGCACTGTTTTCAATACCAGTTACCAGCGTCACGGCTTTTTCCACCGCGCACTCGTATGCAAGCTGGCGGATGAAGGTACTCAGCGGATAACCATAGCGCTGTTTGAAGGTCGTGCCGAAGGATTGACCGTGATCGGAGAGGATCAGCAGTTCGTACTCTCTGCCGGCATCTTTTTCAGCGGCGTGCCAGATCTTCTTGATTGAGCGGTCGATGCCGTTCAGCGTGTGCATCGCTTCCAGACTGTCTGGCCCGGAATGATGCGCAATTTCATCATGTCCATAGAAGGTGGCATAAATCGCAGGACGACCGCGATACACATCATTGATGATCAGCGCTGTTGAGATATCGCGCAGCAGCACAGCGGTGGCACCACGCACCAGTGGATAAAAACGCCGCAGTCGATTCAGGCGGGGGCGTTTATTGCGCACTTTAGCCCACAGATATTGCAGTATTTCAACAGCTGCCTCGAACAGCGCGTGAAGGATTGATTTGGTCAGCAAATACGGATTCATTGAAAAAAGGTATATGTCGATATTGCGAGTGATCAACTCCTCGTTATTTCTGGGGAAGATCGAGCTGACCGTTAAAATCGCTGCAGCTGCATTGCCTGACATCAGATTGTTGATGCTGACGCCGCCTTGCAGTAAACCTCCCGGTTTTTCTTCTAAAATTCTCTTTTCAATCAGGTTTGCATCTTGAAAATTGCCGGAAGAGATTACTTTCTTCAGTTTTTTGTCATACCAGCGAAAGGCGCAGATATTATGGTTATTACCGAACATAATGCCGGCCTGGCTGGATGACGTCTGGGATGGAATTCCGCAGTCGAATTCATCAATTTGATACTTGCCGGAATCCAACAACTCGCTGACAAATGGCATTATCCTTTTCGAAACCGCCTTTTGCATTCGTGTATAGGAAAGGCCGTCAATTTCCAATACGATAATTCCTTTTTTCCCGTCATCCTGAATGCGTGTCTGCTTCTTGATTCTTTCACCCACAAAATCAAAATACAACAGGTCATCGTCGATCGGGATGAGCGTTGAAAAAATGATATTGGTCAATGCAAACAGAAAGCTGGCGACAAAACCAGTCCAGTAGGAATCGATCACGAACAGATCCGTAAAATAAGCAACCAATAAGATGGTGAAGGCATTGATCTGCAAGGAAAAAAGACCGGCAGTCAGACCTGTTAGCGGGATAGTCAGCAACAGCAAGAATGGCCGAACCAGCAGATTCAGTAATGTGAAAATCAGACTGACGGACATGGCGCTGATGATGATCGACAGCTCCTGGTCCGGCAGAATGGTCAGACCCGGCAGCAGCCAGTTGCTGACAAGAAAACAAGCGGCATTAAATACCCATAAAATGATCCATCTTAACAGTAGGGAAAAAATGTTTCGCATGATTACGATTATACATGATGGTATTTGGTGCTTTTTATCGGATGCGGTAATTTGAAATATGAGAAGTTTTTTTGGAAAAAAGAGAGAAGTTGTTATTGTGTTGTTTTTGCTCGAAGCGCAAAAACAACACAATAATAAATAATCCCTTTCATATTTCGAGTCGCTGGTCAGGAATACTATTCAATGTTTTCCCGCGGAGCGGGAAAACATTGAATAGTACCAAAATATGATTTTAAATGATTTGAAAGACCAGCCTAATCAATAATTAGTCTGCTACGGAATGACGAGGGTGCCGACTTTCTCACCGGAAAGGGCTTTTTTGAGCGATTCATCTTCCCACAAATTCAGCACCAGCACCGGCATCTTGTTGTCCATACAAAGTGAGATAGCGGTTGAATCCATCACTTCAAGCTGCATGGATAGCGCGTCAATATAGCGGATGGTATCAAATTTTTTCGCAGCGGGGTTTTTCCTGGGATCGGAATCATAAATGCCATCGACCTTCGTCGCCTTGATCAGAATATCGGCATGCATCTCGACAGCACGCAGCGCTGCGGCGGTATCCGTTGTGAAATAGGGATTTCCGGTACCGCCGGCGAAGATCACAACGCGTCCTTTTTCGATATGGCGCAGCGCACGGCGCCGGATGTAGGGTTCTGCGACAGACTGCATCTGAATAGCGGTTTGCACGCGTGTAGTCACTCCGATGTGCTCCAGTGCGTCCATCAGGACGAGGGAATTCATCACGGTGGCAAGCATTCCCATGTAATCCGCTGTCGCCTGATCCATGCCCACTTCAATTCCGATTTTACCGCGCCACAGATTGCCGCCGCCGATGACGATCGCGAGATCCGCTCCCATTTCGACTACACTTTTAACATGTAGTGCGATCTCGTTAGCAGCATGCGGATCAATTCCGCTGCCTTCCTGTGGAGCCAGCGATTCACCGCTTAGTTTGAGCAGAACACGTTTAAACTTCAATTCCGACATATAGTTTCCTTTCAGTAAAAGATCTTCCCTGAAAAATCCAGGGAAGTATCATTTCTGCTGCGATTCGAACTATGAATAGAATCCCGATTGATCTGATGGTTTTGCGCTTTGCGCAAAACCATCAGATCATCAAATTTCCTCTCTTTATTCGAACGGTTAATCCAAATTTCGAATCGCTATCATTCCTGTTCCCTGGTTGTATGGATGCGGATTGGTGTAAATCCGCTAAAAAATGGATGATCCGACCGAAAAAGAATTGCTTTCTCTTTCATTATATAGAGAAAATCCGGATCGAAAACGGTGTTTTTCCAGCAATACGAAATAAAAGCCAACTTTTTGAATCAACCGAGCGTACTCGTAATTCGAAATGCAGATTTCAAATACAAAAGTGCGTTTACCTGTAAAAAAGAGAACCAACTTTTCGGTTGGTTCTCTCGATTTTGTTTTTTTATTCTTCTTCAGAATTTGTGGATTCACCCAGTGCAAAGCGGGCAAAACGCCGGATAACGACATTTTCTCCCATCGATGCAATGTTCTGATTCAGCAAATCCTGAATGGTGATTGATTCATCGCGGATATACGGCTGATTGCACAGGACAAATTCATCCTTGTATTTCTTCAGTGCGCCTTCAACGATCTTCGGGATGATGGCATCCTTCTTTCCTTCTTCACGGGCTTTAGTCTCGGCAATTTTCGCTTCATGATCCAGCACATCCTGCGGGATGTCTTCTTCTTTGATGTAGATCGGAGAAGAGGCGGCAACCTGGAGAACCAGTTCATGTGCCAGAGCGCGGAACGCTTCTGACCGACCGACAAAATCGGTTTCGCAGTTCAGTTCTAACAGGACGCCTACGCGTCCGCCGCCGTGTGAGTAAACTTCCACGACACCTTCGGAAGCATCGCGGGTAGCGCGTTTCAATGCAGTGGCAAGCCCTTTTTCACGCAGGAAATCCATCGCTGCGTTGAGATCGCCGTTGGCGTTTTCCAGCGCCTTGCGGCATTCCAGAATGCCGGCGCCGGTGCTTTCGCGGAGTTGTTTGATTAATTCAACACTGATTGCCATCTTATTCTTCCTCATCTTCAATCGCTGCATCCAAATCCAGATCTGCAGCTTTTTTGCTCGCTAATTTTGCTAATGTTGCAGCGCCGAACAGGTCTTCATCCGGGGTTTCGCTGTCATTCATATGGCTGTGTGTCTGTTCGCGGTAAGCCGTTTCTGAAGTAAAGGCAACATCGCCCATTTCTCCGTCTGTTCGCAGCGCTTTGCCTTCAATGACGGCATCTGCGATCTTTCCGACCACCAGTTTAATGGCACGAATCGCATCGTCATTGGACGGAATCACATAATCCACATTGGAGGGATCGCAATTGGTGTCCACCATGCCGATCACCGGAATGCCCTTCAGGTTCGCTTCATGAATGGCAGTTTGTTCGCGCATCACATCAATGACGAAGATCAGACTCGGGGTTGATTTAATATTGCGCACACCGCTCAAACGGAGTTGCAGACGGGCGATTTCACGTCCGATCATCAGCCCTTCTTTTTTGGTCAGTTTGTTGATTTCACCGCTATCGCGCATCTTCTCGAGCTTTTCCAGCTCCATGATTCGCTGATAGATGGTGGACCAGTTGGTGAGCATGCCGCCCAGCCAGCGTTCGGTCACATACGGCATACCGCAGCGAATCGCTTCTTCTTTGATCGTTTCCTGCGCCTGGCGTTTTGTGCCGATAAACATAATGTTTTCACCAGATTGAACAATATCACGCACAACCGCATACGCTGTATTCAGACTCTTTGCCGTCTGTTGCAGGTCGATGATGTGGATGCCGTTCCGTTCGGTGAAGATGTACGGTTTCATGGCGGGGTGCCATTTGTTCGTGCGGTGCCCAAAGTGAACGCCGCTTTCCAATAATGCTTTCATGGAAATTACATTGGTCATTTTTTACTGCTCCTTTTGCGTTTTTATCCTCTGCCTCCTTCATTTCTGCCCGACCCGGCTCCGTTACGAGCCGACGCGGCTGGGAAGATCCGAAGGCATGTGTAATCCAAGCCGGACTATTTTACCATAGTTTCAGTCCTGTAAAGGAAAAGTCATGTGGAAGCCGAAATCGGAATTCCTTATTGTTCTGATGTTTTAAGAGAAACGAAAAAATATTTCATTAATACATGATCGTTCTCGAATTTCGAACCGCTGGCTGAAGATTCTTGACCATTGTCCATAGTATAATTAGCTGAACTATGAAAAGCATTTTTTCCTGATCAGGAAAAAATGCTTTTCAGCATATATACAATCAAAGGAAATTTTGGTTTCAGGTTATGAAAATACTAATAGCATGTGATATGGAAGGAATTACCGGCGTTACTCGCTGGGAGCATTGTGACAGTACCCATTCTGAATATACACGATTTAGAAAATTGATGACAGAAGATGTAAACGCAGTGGCCGATGGAGCGTTCAGTGCAGGTGTTGATGAGATTTTTGTTGGTGATGGGCATAATCGGGGCCAAAACCTGTTGATAGAAAATCTTGATCATCGTATTGCTTATAATAATGGAACATTTTCTCCCTGGAGCATGATGATTGGTATTGATCAGCAAATCGATGCTGTGATGTTGATCGGATATCATGCCAAAGCCGGAACTGGTGATGCGATCCTTGCGCATACCTGGTCTAAAGAAGTACTGGATTTGAAAATCAACGGCAGCTCCATGGGCGAATTCGGATTAAATGCAATGATCGCAGGCTATTTTAATATTCCTGTGATTATGGTGAGTGGTGATCAGGCAATTGCAGCGGAAGCAGAAGGGCTGTTACCGGAAATTGAGACGGCAATTGTAAAACAAGCTTTCGGATATTTTTCCGGTTGTTGCCCTGCTCCAGAGCAAACACAGGCGCTATTAAAACAAAAAGCAAGAAAAGCGGTGGAAAAATTTTTGGCAGGGGAGTCCTCTGCGCCGCTGAAAATCGCAGCACCGATCGATATTGAGGTGGAATTCCATATGCCCCATATGGCTGAAGCTGCAGCGAGAATGCCAGGTGCTGAACGCAGATCCGGTCGTTCTGTCGGTATGATATGCCGGAATGTTCCCGAAGCATTTGCTGCATTTCGAACGATGTGCAACTTAATCTAAACAGAATCAGCAATTCGAAATTTGGAAGAATTTCGAATTGCTAAAGCAGAATCGGATTGAGAGAAAAATATTGTATAATCTCTTGTCAAAATCGAGACAAAAATTCGTTTATACAAGGTGAAGAATTCGTTCTACACGCCATTTTCTGAAAAACGAATCAGTCGCAAAAAGAAAGACAATCTTTGAAAGGGTGTAGAGGGAGGATTGGGTCCGAACAAAATTTCCGTTTCTTGATGTCTGATATTTGAAAGGATCGGATAATCAAATGAAGTATTACTCAGATCATAAAAGATCAAACGAAAATAATCAACAATTGTATCGGGCTTTAATCATCACCCTGTGCGGAAATGTTTTCCTGGCTGTCATTAAATCCTTAGCGGCAAAATATTCGGGAAGTTCGGCGGTAACTGCCGATGCATACAATTCAATTTCTGATGTTTTGTATTCCGTTATGCTGGTAATCGGACTGTTGATTGCTGTCCGTCCGGCTGATATATCCCACCCTCAAGGACATCGTCGTTTTGAGCCTCTGGTCGGACTGGTTATCAGCATATCCATGGCGTGGGCTGGATATCAAGCTGTAGCGGATTCCATCGATAAGATAATTCACGGTACGCGTGCATTCGAGTTTGGCCTCCCGTCCCTGGTCCTTCTTTGTTCGGCGATTATTAAAGCTCTGATGTATTGGCTGATCAATCGCATATCCCGCAAAATCAACAGTCCGACTTTAAGTACGGCAGCGATCGATAATTTAATGGATACAATCACTTCGTTTACTGCGATAGTCGGCATTATTGCAGCCAGATTTTTTTATCCGCTTGCCGATCCGATTGCCGGTATTTTGGTTTCCATATGGATTTTCCGCGCTGCATTCAAAGCACTGAAAGAAAATTTGGATTTTCTGACAGGCGCCGGCGCCAAAGCGGCGGAACGCGAGGATTTTCAAAAAATCATTGCTTCCGTCCCTGGTGTTATCAACGTACACCAAATCTTTACAGAATACGTCGGAACAAAACTCCTTTTGGATATTCATATCAATGTGGATGGTAAGTTGACATTATATGAAGTCCATGCCATCGAATCTGAAATTGAGTCCCGCCTTACTGAAAATCCGGAAGTTGAGCGTGCTTACATTCACATCGAACCACCGGAATTTGACTGAAAAAAATAGAATCTTTCAGGGACAGATTTCAGTTCCGCTGCCTAATCAGATTGAAAAACGAGGATCTACATCATGCGAGCAGTCATCCAAAGAGTTAAACATGCAGAAGTATCTGTCAATGGGAAAGAAATCAGCCGAATCAATGTCGGATTGCTTATCCTGCTTGGAATCGGCCCTGATGATCAGGAAGAGAATGCGAGAACGATGACAAAGAAGATCGCAGCGCTGCGAATATTTCAGGATGATCAGGACAAAATGAATCTTTCGGTTCTTGATTGCGGTGGAGAAGCGCTGGTTGTTTCTCAATTCACGCTTTATGCGGATACGCGTAAAGGGAACCGTCCTTCTTTTACTGGGGCAGCTTTGCCGAATCTGGCTGAACCGTTGGTAGATCGGTTTGCAGCGTTGTTAAATGAGCAAGGTGTTCCGACACAAAAAGGTGAATTTGGCGCATACATGCAGGTTGAACTCGAAAATGATGGCCCGGTAACGATCATTCTTGAGAGCTAAGAATATGGCAGTCAACGAAAAAATTCAAGGAATTCTTGACACACTCCCGAAAAAACCGGGTTGTTATCTGATGAAAGATAAAGATGGCACGATTATCTATATCGGGAAAGCCATTAATCTCTGGAATCGGGTTCACTCCTATTTTCAAGAAAGAGGCGACCATGTTCCACGCATTCGCCAGATGATTGCCCGAATTGACTTTATCGACTGGATAGTTGTGGAATCAGAGTTGGAAGCCCTGATTCTGGAAATGAATCTGATCAAAAAGCATCGGCCGCAGTACAATGTCCAATTGAAGGATGACAAAAATTATCCTTATATAAAAATTGAATTTCAAAAACCGTTTCCTAAAATTTACATTACCCGTCAGATGCATCGCGATGGATCACGATATTTTGGACCCTATACCAGCGTATGGGCGGTTCACCAGACATTGGATCTGTTGAGAAAAATCTTTCCCTATATTTCTTGCGACCGGGATATTACCGGACACGATTTGCGAGCCTGTTTATATTACGATATCAAATTATGTTCCGGCCCCTGCATTGGCGCTATCTCGCAAAAAGAGTACTATGCGATGATAGAAGATATGGGGAATTTTCTCGAAGGAAAAACAGCGAAAATCGTTGATCGGTTGCAGAAAGAGATGGAAGAAGCCTCGGATCAGCTGCGATTCGAGAAGGCGGCGATGATCCGTGACCAGATTCAGGCAATCAGCCGAGTTGTAGAAAAGCAAAAAATTGTCAGCAGTGAACAGATGGACTCGGATGTTATATCCCTGGCTCGCGCTGAAAATGAAGCATGTATTCAGATGTTTTTCATCCGCGGCGGAAAATTGATCGGGCAGGAATACTTCATTATGAAAGGGACTGAAGACGTAAAGGATGCAGAGGTTCTTACTGAATTCATCAAACAATATTACAACGAGGCGACCAGCGTACCGGATCAAATGCTCCTTCCGCAGGAATTAGAAGAAACCCGGATCATTCGTCAATGGCTGAAACAAAAACAGGGACGAGGTTGTGTCGAAATCAAGGTACCCAAAAGCGGCGATGGGAAAGACTTGGTGAATATGGCGACAGAAAACGCAATCGAGACATTGCGTGCGCTCAAGACACAGTGGGAAAATGATACAAACAAGCAAAGCGAAACCCTCGCTGAACTTCAGGAAGCGCTTTCCATGGATGTGCCGCCAAATCGTATCGAATGTTATGATATTTCAAATACACAGGGATCCTTATCGGTAGGATCGATGGTGGTTTTCGAACAGGGAACCCCAAGTAAACAAATGTATCGCAGGTTTAATATCAAAACGGTTGAAGGTCCGAATGATTTTGACAGTATGACAGAAGTCTTGACGCGCAGACTGAAACGATGGCAGGCTGCCCAGGAAAAAAATCAGGAAGCAGGTGGAAAACCGGATGTTTCTTTTGCTTTGCTTCCGGATTTAATCATCATGGATGGCGGTAAAGGTCAGCTTGGCCGTGCTGTTGAAGTGCTGACCGAATTTGGATTGCGGGATCGTATCGCTGTTGTCGGTTTGGCAAAACGGGAAGAAGAGATATTTGTGCCGGGGAAAGCAGATCCCGTTGTTTTACCGAGACATTCACAAGCACTCTATCTGGTTCAGCGAATTCGTGATGAAGCACATCGTTTTGCGATAACTGCCCATCGCAATCGCAGAACGAAGGAAGGATTAGCCTCACAACTCGAGAAGATTCCTGGAATCGGACCGGTGAAACGAAAAGCATTATTAAAAAAGTTTGGCACGATTGAAAACATTGCAAAAGCAGAAAAAGCGGAACTTATGCTGGTAAATGGAATTTCTGAAATCAATGCGGAGGCGATTCGGGATTATTTTGGCTAATGTCAGCCTAAATAAAATGACTTTGCCAAATTTTTTCATGCTGTTCAAGTTGCAGTCTGCTTTGATGAAAATCCAATAGTTTCCGGTTCATTAATTCAAAATATCAACTTGTGATCCGAATCAATTACGACAACAAAAAATCCTCCCCAAATTTTTCAGTTTTCCTAATTCTGTCAATTTTATTAAAACAATATACAATAGAATCAATCTATCAGAAGAAACCATAAAGGAAAAAAATCATGGCACAAACACCTGTTCAAATTCGTAATGACAAACTTGCTGAAAAAGTTGTGAAGGCATTGAATTCAAGACATTTTGAAGCATATTATTGTCCAACCAAAGAAGCTGCGCTTGAAAAAGCATTGAGTTTGATTCCCAAAACGGATGTTGTTGCATGGGGCGGATCCGAAACGATTAAACAAATCGGACTGTGGCAATATGTGATCGACAATGGTTATACAGTGATCAATCGTGATCTTGGTAAATCTCCGGAAGAGCGTACCGAATTAATGCGCAAAGCATTAACCTGTGACACATTCCTGATGAGTTCCAATGCTATCAGTGAGGATGGACAACTGGTCAATGTAGATGGAAACGGCAACCGTGTTGCCGCATTGATTTTTGGCCCGAAACAAGTCATTGTTATCGCCGGAATTAATAAAGTTGTCAAATCCGTTGAGGACGCCGTTGTCCGTGCGAGAACGATTGCCGCGCCAATCAATGTGCAGCGCTATGAAACGAAAACACCCTGCAATGTCACGGGAACTTGTGAAGATTGCATTTCCCCGGACTGTATTTGTGCGAATGTTGTGACAACTCGGATCAGCCGTCCGGCAAAGAAAGTCAAAGTGATCCTGGTCGGTGAATCACTGGGTTTTTAGCAGCGATTGAAAGCAGCATAATCAACAGATTTAAAATCGAGACCTGTCTATTGAATGAATCAAAAAACAGGTTGTTCTCATGGTTTTGCGCAACGTGCAAAACCATGAGAACATTAAGAATTCTTTTTATATTTCGAATTACTGTCCCAATACTTGAAAAGGCCCGATCACCGATTTTTCAGGGAGTGAATAATTCTTTACTGAGGACTGGCGGATGACACAGCCTTTGCCGATCTCGCTGTCAGCTATAAAAGTGCCGGGTCCGATCAGGCAATTGTCCCCAATGATTGTTTTCCCTTCAATCCAGGTGTCGGGATACAAAATGACGTCACGACTGATGGTGACATCTGCTGCAATGTATGTCGATGACGGATTGATCATCGTTACACCTTCCATCATCCATTTTTGGTTGATTCGTTTCCGGAGAATTCCCTCTGCTTCGGATAAATGGACTCGGTTGTTGACTCCCAGCGCCTCTTCCTGATCTTCTAAGACGACCGCCTGGACGGGCAAGTGATCCTCATTCGCCAATTCCACCAAATCGGTCAGATAGTATTCTCCTTTTGGAGAAATCTTGACACGTTTTAGAGCTTGCCACAACCACGAGGAACGAAAACAATACACGCCGACGTTACATTCTTTAATATTCAGGATTTCTGGTGTTGCCTGTGCTTCTTCAACGATGGCTGCGACGGAGCCATCCATCTGACGGACGATCCGGCCAAAACCGTGTGAATCCTCCTGAATGATGGTTAACATTGAAAAAGCCCCAGAATTCTCTTTCTGAGTGTCACAAATTCTCTGAATTGTTTGTGCGCGAAGACAGGGCATGTCTGAATATGCGACAATAACATATTCGGTTTTATCGGCAGCTTGTGCTTCCGCTGCCAGTACGGCGTCGGCTGTCCCAAGCTGTTGTTTTTGAATTGCGATATGAGCTCGTTCCTGAATTACTGCTTTTACTTGATCCGCTCCATGTCCGAGAACAACCACCGGTTTTTCAGGTGTTACTTTCGCAATTTCATCCAGAATGTATGAAATCATCGGTTTGCCGAGGACTGCATGAAGGACCTTGGGAAGTGCAGATTTCATTCGGGTTCCCTGACCTGCAGCTAAGATGACTGGAATAATGGACATTAAATTTATCCTCTGTTTTCATCAATTTTTAAATTTTTTCCGGTCAAAAAAATTTCTGCTTTTTTTTTAATCCGGTCTTTTTCAGTTCGAATCATTGTTGAAAATAAAAATCAATCAAGAATTTTTATGAATAGCCAGCACTTCGAAATCGAGACTAACTTCTAAAATTGAAAAAAGAAATGTGGTATTGTGGTGTTTTTGTAATTCGCACAAAAACGCCACACCAACAATATATTTTTCCGAATTTTGAATCGCTGGCGAACAGCAGTTCATAAGATTTAATGATGTTTTAATTATAGAGCAGCTATTCTAAAAAAGGAAAAGATTTAGTTTCTCATGTGCATTGCGATTCATCGAAGCGAAATTATCGAATAATTGAATCAACCATTTTTGCCACATCGTACAGCGCGGCCGCATCATGGATTCGAATAATATCTGCACCATTCATGATTCCTGCGGCGATTGCTGCCGCAGTACCTTCGAGACGTGCTTCGATCTCTTTTTGGAGATAATGACCGATAAAGGATTTACGGCTGGGACCGATGAGAACAGGAAATCCCATTTCTCTGATTCGTTGTAAATTGTTGATGATTTCCAGATTTTGTTCCGGCGTTGTCCCAAAACCAATCCCCGGATCGATGATGATTTGTTCATCACGAATACCTGCCTTGCGAGCGTTATCAACCAGGGACAACAATTCAGACCGTACAGAATTGATCGTATCTCCGGTGGGTTGCAACGGTTTGTTCCGCATGAGAACGATCGGACAATGACTGGAGGCACAAACGAGAGCCATTTTATCGTCATAAGCAGCTCCTCCAATATCATTGATCCAGTCAGCGCCGATTTGGATGGCTGCTTCTGCTGTCGATGCATTTCTTGTATCAACGGACAGGACGAGCGAGGGAAAATGAGTCCTGATTGCTTTTAGAACCGGCAAGAGCCGCTCCTGTTCCATTTGAACGGTTATTGTGGTAAATCCGGGACGGGAGCTTTCAGCACCGATATCGATGATATCCATTCCTGCTGCAATTAATGCTTCCGATTTCTGCAGCGCTTTTCGGATCATTTCATCCGATGTTCCGTAAATCCCGTCTTTTGAAAAACTGTCCGGAGTCAGGTTTAATATTCCCATTAAGTAGGTTCGAATACCCCAACGAAATACGATTCTCGAAAAATCGATCTTTTCTGTGACAGCCGTTATCTCCGCTGATGGTAATTCCGATAACAATTGATGCCACGTTTTTCCGAATTCGGGATGTAATTTTTCTGGAATCAGGTCGCATAACGGAACCAGGACAAATTGCCGGTTTGGGATTTGCGGATGCGGGATGATGAGTTCATCTGTTTGAATGCTTTCGTCATCATAAAGGAGGATATCCAGATCAATTACGCGGGGTCCATATCGGAAATTGGGTATTCGGCCAATCCGTTTTTCAATTTTTTTAAGATAAGATAACAAACTCGCCGGTGGAAGTGTTGTTTCTGCTTCCCAGACCAGGTTATAAAAAGAGTTCTGATCTTTAAATCCCCATGGTTCGGTTTCATATACCGATGATGTCCTGAGAATTTTTACTGCCGGCGGAAGAAGCTGGGCAGCCAGTCTGAGGTTTTCTGCCCGATTTCCGAGATTTGTTCCCGCTCCGATATAAATCAATGCTTTTTTCATAGGATCACGACGTATGACATGCGTTTATAAAAGCGGAAAATAATTTGATCTGGTCCGGATCATCCTGCATGCATTCCGGATGCCATTGTACGCCAATGGCAAAAGGATGATCGGGTATTTCCACTGCTTCGATCAGTCCGTCCGGTGTCATTCCTACCGGTGAAAATGCTGATGCGATTTTACTGATTGCCTGGTGATGAAAAGAATTAACGTTGAGAGACGATTTCCCATAAATTTTTTCAAGACGAGACTGTGGATCGAGTTGTACCGAATGAATAGTCTGATTGCGTGGTGTTCCCTTGGGGCTGCTATGACGGATTGTTCCCGGAACTTGATCAGCAATATCGGTATACAGCGATCCGCCCAAAGCGACATTCATGGTTTGAATGCCGCGGCAGATGCCCAGAATTGGCCAACTGGTTTCAACAGCGTGTTTTGTTATTTCAATTTCGAGTATGTCCCGTGGGTGATTTGGCGCTGAAATGGAAGGGTGGACTTTTCCAAAAAATCGTTCCACTGCAACATCACCCCCGCCAATCAAGAAGACTCCGGAATATGTATCTCTCAAATATTGAATCTCTGATGGCGGAAATTCATCGGGAATCAACACAGGAAGTCCGCCGGCATTCAGAATTGCTGTAGTGTACCGTTGGCTTACGTCGTTATAAATCGCTTCATCCGGATTGTCCGGAATATCCTGATTGCATATGATTGCGATGACTGGTCTTTTTTGATTCATTTGCTGATCTCATTTTAAATAAGGAGGTATTATGTTGAAAACGATTGTACCAAACAGCCTTGGCGAACAATAAAAAACAGGAGTGATAAATACACTCCTGTTTATTCTGTTTCAATAAGACTTTAAAAGTCGCGCAACCCGCACAAATCGGATTAAAACTTTTGCTTGAGGCGAGCGCTTTTTCCGCTGCGATCCCGCAAGAAATACAAACGACCGCGGCGAACCTTGCTGTGACGTTCTACGACAACTTTGTCAATGCGAGGGGAACGGGTAAGAAAAGTGCGTTCAACACCTATACCATTGGATGCGAGACGACGAACAGTAAATGTGGAATTTGTACCATTGTTATGGGTATAAAGGACAATGCCCTTAAATTCCTGAATACGTTCCCGATTACCTTCTTTAATTTTCACATGAACGGAAACACCATCACCCGGAAGTAAATCCGGAATATTGGGATTGATCGGGGCTTCAATACTTCGTAAAATATCTGTCATAATAAACACCTAATCCTTGCAAAGGGTTGCATCGATATCAGCGCAATTTATGCGCGAGAACGGATTATAGCACATTCTGGCAATCATGTAAAGCCGTTACAGTAATACCAATTTTTGTAACAATTGCCAAAGCCATTGCCAAATCGCAAATGCAGATTTTCACGCATCTGCATTGTTTCATAAGAATACCTTATTTTTACAAAAAAAGGGGTTTGTTCTTCAAACTACTTACGCAGGGTGATTACATGTCAGCAAATCGAACTGTTGCAGGTCAATAATTCGAAATATGGACTTGTTATCCAAATCAATCGAAAAAAAACTTGTTATTATGTTGCTTTTTTGCTTCGCGTTAATACATCATAATAACAAAAAATCTTCCTCACATTTCGAATTGCTGGTTGCCGCAGAAAATCCGGTTTTAAGGTAGAATTGTATGAATGGAAAAATTGCCTGTTGATCCCCGGATTGCTGAACTGAAGAAACGCAAACAGGAAGTTTTGAAAGGCGGCGGTTCGGAAAGAATTGCGAAACAACACGCCAAGGGGAAACTGACTGCGCGCGAACGGATTGAGTATTTGCTCGATCCCGGTTCATTTCAGGAATTGGAATCATACATTCTATCCCGATTTGAACAAAAAGAAAAGATTCATGGCGATGGTGTAATTACCGGGTTCGGTACAATTGACAATCGCCTTGTTTATGTATATGCGCAGGACTTTACCGTTTATGGTGGAACCATGAGCGAGATGCAAAGTCGGAAAATCTGTCGAATGATGGATCTTGCGTTAGAAAATAAAGCGCCTGTGATTCATATCATTGATTCAGGTGGAGCCAGAATTCAGGAAGGGATTGTCAGTCTGGCCGGTTACGCAGGTATCTTTCTTCGGACAACCAGGCTCTCAGGACTTGTCCCGCAAATCAGCTTGATTATGGGACCTTGTGCTGGCGGAGCTGCTTATTCTCCGGCTGCTACTGATTTCATTATTATGACCCGAAAGAATTCGTTTATGTTTTTAACCGGGCCTGATGTGGTGAAATCTGTGACAGGTGAGGTAATTGACGCTGAAAATTTAGGCGGAAGCGATACGCATCTGATAAAAAGCGGATTAGCTCATCTTGCTGGGAACACGGATGAAGAAGCACTGCAGCTTTGTCGAAAGGTCTTTTCATATTTTCCAAATCATGCACTTGAAAAAGCGGTTGTTATTCCAACAGAGGATTCACCGGATCGGACTGAGGATTGCCTGAATTCAATGATTCCGGAAGATCCATCGGAACCCTATTCCATGCATGCCGTCATCGAAAAAATCGTTGACAAAAACAGCTTTTTGGAACTGCAAGCTGATTTTGCACCCAATTGCATCATTGGACTGGCGCGTTTTAATGGAAAAGGTGTCGGAATCGTTGCCCAGGAGCCGGCAAAAATTGCGGGTGTGATGGACATTGATTCCTCAGATAAGATTGCCCGCTTTGTTCGGACATGCGATTGTTATAATCTGCCGATTGTGACTTTGGTGGATTGCCCGGGTTTTCTTCCGGGAGTTTATCAGGAACACCACGGCGTAATCCGTCATGGGGCAAAAGTGCTGTATGCATACTCTGAATCGACTGTACCGAAGATTACGGTTATTATTCGAAAGGCTTATGGCGGTGCTTATATTGTACTTGGCAGCAAGATGATGGGAACCGATATTACCTATGCCTGGCCAAGTGCGGAAATCGCTGTGATGGGACCGGAAGGTGCAACAAAAATCTTGTACCGAAAACAAATTGATGAGGCTGAAGATCCGGAAGCTGAACATGACCGACTAGTTGATGAATATCGGAAAAAGTTTCTGAATCCGTATATATCCGCCGAAGCCGGGTACATTGATGATATTATCGAGCCAAAAGAAACGCGTCCGAAGATAATTGCCGCCCTGGCAGGAATCCGTTTTAAGAAAATAGAACGCGATCTGAAGAAACATGGAAATATGCCGGTGTAGATAACAACCGGTTAGAAAGGAAGAAAAAACATATATGAATAATGTTGGAATAATTACCCAATCTTTGCTGATCACCTTGATCGGTATGGTCATTTTATTCATCTCCCTGTTTATTCTGTGGGGTGTGATGGAGTTATTAGTAAGGTTCCTTAAGGATCCTGCAGAAGCTGCAGAAGAAATCGAAGAACCCGAAGTTGTTTCTGTCGGTGAAGATGAATTGAAGATGCGGGCTGCCGCTGCGGCTGTCGCTTCGATTCAGGATTACGACCTGAAAATGAAAATCGCTGCCGCTGCAGCAAGTGCTGTATCTGTAAAGAAATAATCTTTTCGTTTCGCCAATCATTGCGAAAATGTATAACAAAAAATAATTAAGGAGTTATTCATATGAAACTGAACATTAAGGTTGAAGGTAAAAATTTTTCTGTGGAAATTGCAGATCCCAATGCGAATCCGATGATTGTCAATGTGGAAGGAACTGAATTCAGCGTTTATTCCGATAATGCACCGCGCGCTGCTGTTGCAGCACCGGTTACCACTCCTGCAGCCGCTCCAGCTCCTGTTAAACCAGTAGCAGCTGGCGCTGATGTTATAAAAGCTCCCATTCCCGGCGTTATTCAGGAAGTCAACGTGACAGCGGGTCAGACAGTGAAAAAAGGCGATGTGCTGTTCGTTTTGGAAGCAATGAAAATGAAAAATAACATCACTGCAATGCGTGCAGGAACAATCGCTTCTGTCAATGTAAGCAAAGGTGATACCGTTACTCATGGGCAGGTGTTGCTGTCATTTGCTGATTAAGAGGAAATTACTATGGGTAACTTTGGTAGTTTCATCAGTTCTTCGTTTCTGGCATTAAGCTGGCAAAATATTGTGATGATTTGTATTGGACTGGTTCTAATTGGTCTGGCAATCATTAAAGAATATGAACCTAATTTGCTGTTGCCTATTGGATTCGGCTGCATTCTGGCGAATCTGGGTATGTCGATTAATACTGGTTTCATGAAAGTTTTGTATGAAGCTGGTATCGAGACAGAATTATTTCCGCTCCTGATTTTCATCGGAGTTGGAGCCATGATTGATTTCCGCCCGCTGCTTGCAATGCCGAAAATGGTCATTTTAGGCGCTGCAGGACAGTTCGGTATTTATGGAACATTAATTTTAGGCTGCATCCTTGCTAAGTATATTCCCGGACTAAAATGGGGTTTGGCGGAAGCCGCATCAATTGGTACGATTGGGGCAATTGACGGACCAACGGCAATTTATGTCACCTCGAAAATTGCGCCGCATCTTTTAGGCCCGATTGCTGTTGCCGCCTATTCCTATATGAGCTTGGTTCCGATTATTCAACCTCCGATTATGAAAGCATTGACATCGAAAGCGGATCGGCAAATCCATATGGAATATGCTGCGCGACCGGTTTCAAACCGTGCTGTGATTGTCTTCCCGATGCTTGTCACAATCGCTATCAGCATTATTTCTCCTGCAGCTGCTCCATTAATCGCCGCGTTGATGCTGGGTAATTTGATGAAAGAGAGTGGTGTTGTTCCTCGTTTAGACAAAGCTGCTCAAAATGAAATCATCAATATATCTACACTTTTCCTGGGACTTGCAGTTGGCGCTACTATGACCGGCGAAAGTTTCTTGAAACCGGATGTACTTTTTATTCTGATTTTAGGATTACTTGCTTTCATACTCGATACTGCTGCCGGAGTCCTTTTTGGACAATTCATGAAAGTTATCAGCGGCCGTAAGATTAATCCGTTAATTGGTGCATGCGGTATCAGCGCATTCCCGATGTCGGGCCGTATTGTTGCACAAATGGCATTGAAAGATGATCCGGATAACTTCATTTTAATGCATGC
>Ga0116193_1000209_pt1 | contig 57332 bp, 43 predicted proteins | sample AD_UKC115_MetaG_FD_89892 | JGI IMG/M metagenome (GOLD analysis project Ga0116193, IMG submission 89892) | Active sludge microbial communities of municipal wastewater-treating anaerobic digesters from Hong Kong - AD_UKC115_MetaG | ecosystem: Engineered > Bioreactor > Anaerobic > Digestate... | reverse complement strand
AGTTTTTATTTAAAAATATCGGTTAAAACATTTTTGCAAATAAAAATCTGTGAACGACATCGGTCGGATTACGCAAATTCTCTGTACGAATCAGTGATCTGAAATATAGGAGGGTTTCTTTGGTTTTATGATAATTCTGCGCTCCGCGAAAAATTATCATAACAACAAGTTTTTCCCGATTAATCCAAAGAGCGAGTCGATAATTCGAATTACTGGTTACTAATATTGCCTTTCAAAAGCGAAGAGTACCTATTCGGGTTTTCTTTCAACAGGAATCTTCAAAGAATTTTCGATCAGCAATCCGGCTTCCTGCTGGTCCACCGGTTTCGCAAAAAGAAATCCCTGCACAAATTTGCAGTGCAGCGTCTTCAGGGTCGATAACTGATCTGCTGTTTCAACTCCCTCAGCTATTACCTGGATACCAAGGCTTTTTGCAAACGCAAGGATTGTTTGTACTATTTCAACACTTCCATTTTTATTTCCCAGTTGGTTAATAAAAGTTCGATCAATTTTTAGTTTACTGACAGGTAATTTCTGAAGAGATCCCAAAGATGAATAACCGGTACCGAAATCATCGATTTGCACCTGTATACCCAGCTCCTGCAATCTTGAAAAAAAATCAGATACTGCCATTGAGTCATCAATGACCATACTTTCTGTCAACTCAAGCTGCAAGCTGCTTGGAGAAAGCTGATTTCTATCCAGTTCTTTCTTAATTTTATCGACAAGATTTTTTTCGGCACATTGCCTTGCTGATATATTCACGTTCATCGTGATTGGCGGATCAGAAGGAAATTGTATTTGCCATTTTCGTAACTGAAGACAGGCTTCCTCAAGAACCCATTCTCCAATCGGAACAATCAGACCAGTTTCTTCAGCCAACGGAATAAAATCACCTGGCGTGATCAAGCCGCGAGTCGGATGCTGCCAGCGGATCAACGCCTCGAATCCAATAATCCGATCATTACACAAATCAAGAATTGGCTGATAATAGAGGACAAATTCCCTATGTTCCAATGCTTTGCGTAAATCGTTTTCCATTTCCAAACGCGACATGACACCTTCGAGCATGGAAGGATCAAAAATCTCATACCGTCCCCTTCCCATTTTTTTTGCACGATACATGGCAATATCTGCATCGCGTAAAACATCTTCAGGTTGTGTATAACGTTCATTACCTAAAACAACACCCAGGCTGATAGAAATAAATACCTTATGCCCGCCTAAAATTGCAGGTGTGGAAATCTCATGAATGATTCGATCTGCGACTGGAATAAAACTGTCCGGGTTTTCCAAATCTTCCAACAATACCACAAACTCATCACCACCTAATCGTCCGATCGTGTCTTCGGCGCGGATACAGGCAAGGAGGCGTTTTCCTTCTTCAATCAGTAATAAATCTCCGATATTATGGCCGAGGCTGTCATTGACCACTTTAAAATGATCCAGATCCATAAAGAAAACCGCATATGAATAGTCCTGATGCCGTTTAGATCGTTCTAATACATGATGAAGCCGATCCATAAATAATGCTCGGTTGGGGAGATTGGTCAAACGATCATGTAACGCATTGTAGGATAATTCAGATTCAACCTGACGTCTTTCTTTGATTTCAGCTTGCAATGACTGGTAACCCAATTCCAATTCCTTTGCCTGGCCGCGTGATAATTCCAGATTTTTTTTAAGCTCCTCATTCAGTTGATGATTCTGACGAATTGTCAACGCCTGTCGAACAATGATCAGTAGCGTGATAATTCCGGATGAATAGGCGATGGATACTGAATTCATCAAAAGGGGCGCTGAATAACTTCGGATCATTAAACCATAGACAGTAAGGATCATTAAGGATGGAAGTATCGCAATGATTGTCCCCAACCATTTCGCGGCATAGTTCAAAAGAAAAGGCATAATAATGACCTTTTTCTGTTCTAATTCAATTAATTGAAACACTCCTGCCATTTCAATCAAGAGAACACTCAAGGTGAAACTGGCATCGATTAAGTGTCCACTGAAATAGGCTCCTTCCATTTCAAGCGAGCTATATAAAATATCGCTGATGATCATAATCAAGCTGCTGACAGCCAACAGCAAGACAGAAATTCCGGGTATTTTCCTTCGTTTTCCATAAAGAATAAAGGTTAATCCGCTAAATAAAATCAAATCGCTAACCGGATAGGCTGTTAAAATGATTCGCTCAAGCAATGAAACATTACTGGAAGAATATGCCAATGGTCCGATCAGAAAATTCCAGAAAATGAGAATCGCAATCAGTAATACGATACTGATATCCAAAATCGTGGTCACCCATTCCCATTTTTTCAGTTTCTCACTTGGAAATAAAAGAATACTGATTAAAAAAAGCGGGTAATAAAGCAAATAGAAAAAATCAGTTATGGATGGAAAAGGAGATTTCTGAAAAACGCGTTCAATTACTACCCATAAAAGATCTCCCAAAGCATAAGAAAAAACCGCCGCACTCATGACGATCCAAACCAGAAAAATCTGCTTTGAGTGCATTCTCAATTGTCTGGATACAATCAACAATACTGCCACTGCAAAAAATTCGACCAATGGACTATATACATCCGAAAAAAATCCGCAAAGGAAAGGATCAGAAACAAAAACAAGAGCCCCCAAAAATATTCCCCAAACAATAATGGGGATCAATAATGTGAACCAAATTAGTTTTTTATGGGTAATATATAAATCATGCATGACTATAAGTCCTTGTTTTGTGCACATTTGATTTTTAAATTTGATTCAGAAATATTGTCCTGATCACTAAGTGAATTTAAATCATTTTACAGTGAATTATTCAAAAAGCATATCCATATCCAGTGATTTAAAAAATGGAATGAATTATTTGTTGTTGTGGTATTCTTGCTCGGAACACAAAACTACCACAACAACAATTTTTCTCTCTTTGTACAAAAGGTTTTTCCAAATTTCAAAAAATTGATCCATATCAGCAATTCGGAATATGGAATAGACTTAATAAAAGAAGAGTTAGTTTATTGCCGAGTGGTTTTCCCGTAATTCGATTTGGTGTACTCGTTTTTGAAATTGTAGCAAAAATAGAATTCTATTTTTATTACCAGAAGTTTAATCTTTTTCATTTGCTGTTCGAAATACATTTTTGCTCTGCAAAATAATATGCCCGGTAATATCTCGACTTTCGGGATCATGCCCTTATTTGTTGTTTTTCATTCCGAAATCAAAATTCATTGAACAAATCCAGGAGGCTTTAATAATGCGAGAATCCTTTCATATTCATAGCGATTCGCAAAATCCATTAACTTTTTACCAATTCCTGAATGAGATGCAGCAATATCTTGAATGATCTCTATTAATTGAAAATAATCTGCATTTTCAGCAGCCCTACAGCAATCGATAATTTTTTGCGAAGGAAGCTTATGGATTTCCTTCTGAAAAATTGCGAAATCTTCGTTTTCGATTATTGTATTTAAAGCCTCTTCCTCTTCATAGCGAAAAGCTGCTCCGGTGAGTTGCGTAATTGTTTCAAATAAGGAATCCACTTTAAACGGTTTTGAAATATATCCGTCTACACCGGCTTCCATAATTTTTAATCGATCCTCCTGAAAAGCGCTTGCAGTCATAGCGACAATTACCACATTTCTTCCATCAACAGTCTGCTTTATCTTCCGAGTCGCTTCATATCCATCCATGACCGGCATCTGCATATCCATAAATATGATTCTTGGTTTCCAGATTTGGAATAGTTTTACAGCTTCCGCACCGTTTGCGGCTTCCATGACAATAAAACCAACTGATGTAAGAATTTGTGTAAGAATTTTACGATTCGTCTCACTATCATCAACGATTAGAATCCGAAATTTATCTTGTATGGATACCAGACCGACAACTCGCTTTTTTTGTTTTGATTGTGAGATCTCACCGGGTATTCCTTGTTGATAAGGGATGGCAAAACTGAAAATACTTCCTTTTCCGATTGTACTTGAAACTGAAATGATCCCTCCCATCATTTTTACAAAACCTTGACTCAGCGATAAACCCAGCCCTGTCCCTCCTGTCTTTTCACCAGAACTTGCCTGTTCAAATGGTTCGAACAATTTTGCTGCCTCTTCTTCAGAAATTCCAGGTCCTATATCTTCGATTTCGAAAAGCAGCAATTCCTTTCCCCCGAATTCAGGACTGACATTAATCCTGACTATAACGCTGCCTTTGGAAGTAAATTTCACAGCATTTCCGATGAGATTAATCAAAACCTACCGCAGCTTATTTTGATCCATAAGAACCCAAACCGGGACATCTTCCGCCATTTCGATATGCAGTTGCAGACCTTTTTTGTCCGTGCTCACTCGAAACATCATTTCCAGATCATCCATCATCGAAAGAAGGTTGAAATTATTGGGAACCAGTGTTGATCGTCCAGCTTCGATCTTTGATAATTCCAGAATGTCATTGATTAAAGCCAGCAAATGTTCGCCGCTGTGATTAATGATATGAAGATTATCCCTCTGCTGTTCTGTCAAATTCGAATCATGTTCCATCAACTGCGAAAAGCCAAGGATTGCGTTCATCGGAGTACGAATTTCATGAGACATATTCGCCAGAAAAATGCTTTTTGAATGATTCGCTGTCTCAGCAAGTTCCTTAGCCTCCTGCAATTTCCGTTCAGTCTCTCTTAGTTCGGTAACATCCTGCAAAGCTTCGATTGCACCCTGAAGTTCACCTTTGGAATTATACAAACCACTTGCAAAACCGATGAGCATAAGGCCATTTTCACCTAAGTTTCCGCAAAAATTTTCTGCAGACAGAATGTTTCCATGATGTTTCACATGAAGATATCTTTTTTTCAAGATTTCATCTGAAACTGAGATGAGATCGATCAACATAGGAACTCTTCTGCCATAAAAAGGGATTGCATATTCATAATTTCCCTTACCGATCATATCTTCACTTTTAACGCCAGTCATCGTCTCGACAGCTCGATTCCATGCTGTGACCCGGGACTGATTATCGATCACAATCGTCGCAATCGGAAGAAAGTTAATGATATCCAACAGACGTTGTTCTGATTCGCGCAAGGCCTCTTCATTCTTCTTTCTTTCCGTGATATCCGCAGCAATCACCAGGATCCCGTTGGGTTTCCCCGCTGTATCCCGTAAGAAAGTCAATGAACTTTGAAAAAATACGATTGAGCCATCTTTGCGAATCTCTTCCAAATCCATTGTGATTGTCTGATCGCTATCAAGATCGGAATAACAGGTTTGCGACCCGCCATCCGTTATAAACTGGTGCAATATTCGAATCGTTTCAGGCGAAAAATATTCATTCGGATTTTGTGCAAGTCTCTCTTCCGGAGTATATCCTGTCAGCGTAAATACAGAAGGGCTGACATACATACAGTGCAGATTCAAATCAAAAATGGAGACATAATGGGTAAGATTCTGAACGATTTTTCGGAATTTCTCTTCACTTTTTCGTAACTCCTCCAGCGCTTCATTGCGCTGTTGAGCGAGCTGTTTTTTCTCAAACGCTTCGGCTAACGAAATTGCAGTCGATTTCAGAAGATTTCGATCGATTTCTCCATAGATATAATCTCCGTTTTCAGCCTCCAGCAGAATCGCGCCTAAAAAATGATGGTTTTTCCGGATGGGAACTGCAATTCCAGCCTTTGAATTCTTCAGGGAGGGTAGCAGAAAATTCGCTTCATTTGCTTTCCTCCCAGCCATGAAATATTCACATTGTGGATTTTCTCTGAATTTTTCTATGAGAAAATTAATATCCGGATAATTTGTATGATTTTCCTTACTATTCCCTTTTTCAAATGAATAATAATTATGAACCTGGTTCGATTTTTTCTCATAAAGTCCGATAGTGATCCTAATCGGATTAAATATCCCGCATAGCTTTTTGCCGACCGTATCGATAATCTTCTCGATTGGTTCTTCCTCTGCCAAACCGGATTGTATTAAATTAACAATTTCCAATTCAACCGATCGTTTTCTTTCAGCTTCCAATGCTAAGAACCGTGTCAACGCAGTAGTTATATGCGTGGCGAGAGAATTCAGTATTTCTTCATCCCGTTCAGTATAGAGGATTGTCTCATCATAACTCTGCAGGAAGATGGCACCGATCACCCGATTTTCATTTTTTAGCGGAGTTCCAATTCCATCTTTGAAATCAAAACCGTAAATCATCACTTCTCCGCAGGCTATCAGTTGATTGATCTGATCTTTGCCATGTTTGATTGAATTTCCGGTTCGAATCATATAACCGGTTATTCCGTGAAACTCATCTAGGGGTTTTGTCGTAAATACTTCATCTTTTTCATCAGAAAAATATGGCGAACTGATAATTCCTGTTTCGTCATCATATACGACTATCAGGAAATTTTTTGCATACATCAGTTCGCTGACAATTTGATGAACATCGGAAAAGAAACGATTCAAATCTTTTGAGCTGTTTGCTGCATCCGCGATTCTATACTGAACAGAAAGAACTTTATTCTTCCATTCCAGCTCCTTTATTTGATCTTTCTTTTCACTGGTTACAGTAAAAAGCGGAATCTTTTTTAACTGCTGATAGAATGAATTAATGATTTTCTTGACCAACTGATAACTCCGGGTTTCTGCTTACAATCGAAAAAAAACAGGCGGATTTCCTGATTGATTTACCACTTTTTAATCTCTTTTTTTGATTTCCAAACCAATCCGATCACAAAACTTTTTTTTACATTTTTTTCGATCGAAAGCAAGAATTTATTATTAAGAAACGGAAAAATCTGTATTGAATTAATTATATAATTTTTATTGATTAAACATATACACGAAATATCGATTATTCCTTTTGATTATCAGTCATCTGAAACTAAGAAAACAGCAAATCGAAAAAAGGACTTTTTCCTAATAAAGAGAGAAAGACTGTTATTTTATTGTTTTGCAATTTTTGTAAAAAAAAGCTTTTTTACAGATTCCGTAGCCAAGACATAAACCATCGTCAGCCCGATCAATGCCATTAATAATGGAATCGGCAGCGGGACGAAGCGAAATATTTTAAGAAATGGGATATAGGGAATCACCAGAGTTAATCCAATAAAGAATAACGAACTTGCCAAGAGCAGATTTCCCGGACGGCTGTGGAAAAAGGGACGACGGGTCCTGACAACCAGTGCAATCACCAACTCTGTCAGTAAAGATTCAATGAACCAGCCTGTTCGAAATTCATCCGGTTGTGCATGAAAAAAGAATAATAAAACGCCAAATGTCAGAAAATCAAAAATGGAACTTGTCAACCCGAAAAGGATCATGTAATTGCGAATAAACCTTGTATTCCAATGATTTGGTTTTTCAATCATTTCATAATCTACATTGTCACTTGCAATGGTCAGCCCGGGAAAATCTGAAAGGAAATTATTTAAAAGGATTTGGGATGCAAGCAAAGGCAAAAATGGCAGGTACACTGAAATTCCTGCCATGCTGATCATATTACCAAAATTTGCGCTGATGGTAGTGAGAATATATTTTAGCGTGTTAGCATATGTTTTCCTCCCTTCATCGATCCCTTTCTGTAAAATCGACAAATCTTTCCTAAGTAATACGAAATCCGCAGCATCTTTCGCAACATCCACAGCCGTATCTACAGAAATTCCAACATCAGCCGACCTTAACGCAGGAGCATCATTAATGCCGTCACCCATATATCCGACAACATGGCCAGTCTTTCGAAGGGCGTGAATAATTCGTTCTTTTTGGTTGGGATCCATCTCGGCAAAAATTGTCGTACTTTCAGCAAGATGCCATAACACTTGATCATTTTGTTTATTCAAGTCACTTCCAGTGATGATGTTCTGAACAGGTATATGTAAATGATTGGCGACATGTTTGGCGACTTTTGCATTATCCCCAGTGATTATTTTTATCTGCACATTACGTTTTTTTAATTCCTCGATTGTCTGCTCAACATCCGTTTTCGGTGGGTCAAGGAAAAGAAGAAAACCGATCAAAGTCATTGCATGTTCATCTTTATAGGTATAGGAATCCGTTTGTTTTTCCACTTCCTTGATTGCTAAACCAAGAACGCGAAAACCTTCTTCACTCCAGTCACCAAATTTTTTTTCGATTGAATCGCGGGTAGCAGCATCCAATGGTATCGTATCGGAACCGAACTGAACACTTTCACAAGCCGGAAGAATCCTGTCCATCGCACCTTTCGTAATCAGAAATCTTTGCCTTTGTTTATTTTCGGCAACAATACTTAAAGATTTACGCACAAAATCATACGGGATTTCGCTGATTTTCTGTTCATCCTGGATATCGATTCCGGCGTCTTGGGCTGCCTGTTGAATCGCTTCATCCAGAGGATTATCCAATCCGGTTTGAAAATGAGCATTAATCATGGCATATCGAAGAACATCCTTGGATGAATTCCCAAAAATATCCAACGCATTGTCAAGATGTACGACACCCTCTGTCAGTGTTCCGGTCTTGTCTGTGCATAAAACATCCATATTGCCAAAATCTTCAATCGCGTTCAACCGCCGAACAATAACACCGTGTTCATTCATCTTTTTAGCCCCATGTGAAAGGGTGATACTGGTTATTGCCGGCAATAATTCAGGAGAAATTCCAACCGCCAAAGCCAATGCAAAGAGCAGAGAATCAAAAAATGGCTTATTCATGAAAAAATTAAGGGCAAGAATTGAAATGACCATTACCATCATAATCTGTGTTAGCAGTGTGCCAAATTCATGCAGCCCGTGTTCGAATTCAGTTTCTGGCGGAGTTGAGACCAGCCTTTCTGCTACTTGTCCGAATATCGTTTCCTTACCAGTTTGAACGATGAATACCCTGGCAATACCACTTCTCACATTGGTCCCCATAAAAACACAATTTGTCCGCTCTGCCAGACTTGCATTTTCAGAAACAATCCCCGGTTTCTTCTCAACAGGAAAAGTCTCACCAGTAAGTACTGCCTGGTTAACAAAAAAGTCATTTGCTTCCAACACAATTCCATCGGCAGGGATCAGACTTCCTGCGGACAGTAAAACAACATCGCCCGGAACCACATTTTCAGACGGCAATATCGTCGATTTTCCATCTCTTAAAATATTCGATTTGATAGTCACCTGTTTTCTCAATTTGTCGATTGCCACGCTGGCAGAATATTCCTGAGAAAAACCGAGGATTGTACTGCCTGCAACAACAACCAGAACGATCAAAGCATCCACCCACTCACCCACAATTCCGGAAATAATGGCAGCAAAGATCAGAATCAGGACCAATGGACTCTTTATTTGATTCAGCATTATGCGCCCTATGGAATTCTGCTGCTTCACCCGGATTGTATTTAATCCATATTTGCTCAGTCGTGCAGATGCATCGTTCGCCTGAAGTCCTTCAACAGAAGCGTTCAATTCCTTCAATACTTGATCAAGCGAGATACTCCAATAGTTGGCTGTCATCTCTGCGAAGGTTGATGGCTGCTGAGAAATCATTTTTTTTCTGTTCATTAAAAAATGTTTCATCATGATCCTCCGTCCTTTATTGATATATAACAAGTAATTTTCAATACTTCCCCGTTTTATTGCTCCATTTATTCAATTATCCTACGATTACCTGCTGTTTGATCTGCATTCAGCAATTCGATTGATAAATCATCCTTAAAAATCAATTAAGAAAACTTGCTATCGTGTTGTTTTTGTGCTTCGCTAAAAAAATATGACAATAAGTAATTCACCATTTCTCAAATGGTTGCCATCAGACTGGAATCATGGATCGATGATAAAATTTGTGTGCAATTTGAATTTCGTTTGGAATAAACTTTGAATCAGTCAAAAAGAATTTATATGGAAATGTTTTATGGTTATCGGCGGTGAATTCTTTTACGATGATCGATGGAATACGACGAATCGATCCGTTTTACCAAAAGACATGCTTTTTCTCAATGGAGGAAAAGCATGTCTGATCGTCATCAGCCGGTTTTTAATCAATCATGGAATCAACCGCGTTTTATTGCCTTCCTATCTCTGCCCGACCATCGTTTCTACGTTGGAACGATGCGGCCTGCATTGCGATTATTACCAGGTTCTTCCCGATTTTTCCATCGACCTGGAAGACTTGGATAGGAAAGCCATCCATCATCAAGTTGTTTACTTTATCAACTATTTCGGCTTTTTCCATTCAGAATATGAACAGACTTTTCTGAAAAATCTCCAGCATCATGGAAAACTGCTGATTGAAGACAATGCGCAAGCCGGATTTAATCCTCATCAATTCGGGGATTTTGTTTTTAATTCCATTCGGAAATTAGCTCCTTATGATGGCGGGTATCTTTCAACAACAACCGATCTGATGATGCATCGGGATCAACAAGACAATTCGTTTAATCACAGGCTGCCGGTTATCCGCAGATATCGAAAACTCATGGCAGATTACGTGTTTCGCGGCTGGGGTCGATACGAGGAATTAGTCGATTTATATAATCGCGCAGAAACGTTTTATGAAACCGATTGGATAATCGAAGGAAATTCTCAGGAGCGTTTTTACATCGAACAATTAGACTGGAAGCAGATCAAAACAAAGCGACAGGAAAATTACAGTTATTTACTGGAACAAATTTCTGGAATTTGCGAATTAAAACCAATATTTACCTCGCTGCAGACAGATAACATGCCGCTCGGCCTGCCAGTTTATGTCTCCGGAATTTCAAGGGACTGGCTTTTCGACCAATTAGGTAAAAATGGTATCGGCTTAACCATCCATTGGAATGGATTACTGTCCGATCCGCGTCTCAATCAAAATGCTATTGCAACGAATATGGCTCGGACAATCCTGACCCTCGTAATTGATCAGCGCTTAAATCGAACCCAATTAGATTACCTTGCATATAATCTGGTTTATCTGTGCAAGAGCGGCAAACGCGTATCTTCAGAAAACTAAATTCTTTCCCAACATCTTCTTTTTCACCCCCTAATTAACGATTTAACATTTATAAACCTCTCTTGAGAAAAGAGAAAAAACCTGTTTTCCTGTTATTTTTCGCGGATTAATAAAAACAACTCAATTTCAAGCAATTCTCTTCATATTCCGAATCACTAACTGCAGATTGACATTTATACCAAACAGATGTAAGATATTTCTTGTATACAAGATATATCTTACACGGAGTGAAGTAATGACAAAACCATCTGACAAAAAACGATTTTACGGCGCAATCACTGTCAGCGACAGAGGACAGGTTGTTATTCCAGCAGAAGCGAGACGTGATTTTCAGATTGATGTCGGCGAAAAAATTCTCGTATTTGGAGACCTGGATCATGGATTGGCGTTTGTGAAAGCATCGTCATTTCTGGAAAAAAGCCCTGAGTTGTTCGCGATGCTGGACAAAAAAGAAAAAGAATAAGTAACCAACATCAAAAAGTCATTGGCAAAAAAAAAGTTGCATTTCGTTTCGAACATGAGCCTTACATATGAACAAAATTAAGCAAGAAATCATTACGAAAATAATTAGTGGGTTGGGTGCCACTGCATTTGCCCTTTCCTTTATCCGCTTTAGCGGGATTAAGAGCATACTCTCCTTAGTCATTCTGTCCATGTTAGCCGGAACGCTGGGGAATCTGTTGTTTCATTGGCTGACAATATTTCTGCTGAATCAACTTCAAAAAGTAAATCAACGAATCAATACGCATGGGGTCTATGCTTTCGGAAGTTTCCCGCTTGAATCCAGCCTTGCACCTGCAGCCGGCGGAAAAGGTTTGAGCCTGGCGAAATTATTCCAATCCGGTTACCCGATTCCGGATGGTTGCATTTTATTGCCGGAAGCCTTTATTCAGGATGATCTGCGCGAAGAAGCATGGCAGGCTGTACAAGAACAATTGACCCGTTTAAGGAAAGGGAAAACCATTCCGTTTGCAGTTCGTTCATCAGCAGCGGTTGAGGATTCGCAAAAAGCCTCTTTTGCCGGAGAATTTGAAAGTGTATTGGATATAAGATCCGATCAGGAGATACGTGAAGCTATCCAAACCGTATTGAAATCCAGGCACAGCCAGCGTGTAAAAAGTTACAGTCTGGCACAAGGGCTGCAGAATGATGAGTATTCCATTGCTGTTGTCATCCAAAAAATGATTCAGCCCGATTTTGCAGGCGTATTATTTACAGTGAATCCGCTGACAGGAAATCTTTCGCAAATGACCGGTAATTATACAAGCGGATTAGGTGAAAAACTGGTTTCCGGAGAAATTTCTGCATCAGAATTCAGCATTGACCGGCCTCAGGGATCCTATCATGGTCCGGAAGAAATCGCTCCCATCATTAAAAATCTGCACAGATACGCTCATGCAATTGAATATGCAGCAGGGTGTCCGCAAGATATTGAATGGGCGTCGAAAGGAAAGGAAGTCGCCATTCTGCAAGCGCGTCCCATAACGACCTTGAACAATTTTGATCCGATCCATGGCGTGTGGAACGACTCGCATAAAGGAAATTTTCTTTGGTCGGCGACCAATCTGATGGAGGCAAGCCCGGAAGTATTGACACCCTTTACGGCATCACTGCGTTCATATCTGGACAGTCATGGCGGACCTTCACTATCGGTGAAAAACTACTCTTTAAATGGCATTATTGGCGGCAGGTTTTATGCCAATATCAGCGTACAGGTATCCGCTTTTGCGCGTATTTTCAAAGGTGATGCACATCGTGCGTATCGCGAAATCTCAGGATGGTGGGGGGAGATTCCAGAAAATCTGGAAATTCCTCTCATTCCGTTGACCAGTTCCGAATGGAGTCAGAATGTCCTTCCTGGATTACTTCGATCCAGCCGCATGTTTGCTGCTTATCGTAAAAAAGAAAAACGCTTCCTTGCAGGAAATGCTGCACGATGCAAAGAGCTCAACAACAAGGTAAAGAACACGACAACAAAAGAGGGTTTGCTGAACCTATGGAATCAAGAGGTTTTCCCGCTGTACCGGGATTCTTTGATTCACGTAGTCGCTGCAGCATCCGACCAGCAGGTCAAACTGGAACGGGATCTGCTTCAATACGCCGATCCGGATGTTGTCAATGCGCTGCTGTCCAATCTCAGCGGATTATCCGGGCAATTTGAAAGTATGGGACCGGCAATCGGATTGGGGATGATTCTTAACGGAAAAATGACACGGGAAGCTTATATGGAAGCGTATGGGCATCGCGGCGTGAATGAAGGTGAAGCGGCCTGGCCACGCCCGGCAGAAGATCCGAAATGGCTTGATTCGCAGTTGGAAGAATGGGCAAAGAATCCTGTTAATTTGGACGTATTGCGGCAACAACAGAAAAACGCATTTGACAAAGCCTGGCAGCGATTCAGCAGCCAGAATCCACGTCAGGCAGCACCTTTCCAAAAAAGGATCTTTCAGGCTGCAAAAGCTGCATATCAGCGGGAAGCGGTTCGATCAGAAGCGACACGCGGCATGACCGTGTTACGAACGTTTGCGCTTCGTGCAGGCAGCTTGCTTGGAATTGCAGATGAAATTTTTTACCTGACGATTGACGAAGTATTAGAACTTTTGTCCGGTCGAGAAAATTCAAACGTTATAGCGCTCATTCCGATCCGAAAAGAGACCTATCAACAATATTGTGCTCTGCCGCCTTATCCAGCATTGATCTGCGGCCGATTTGATCCGTTCACCTGGGGCTCCGATCCTAATCGAAGAACGGATGTATACGATGCGCAAACGCAACGTGTCGCAGAAATTGGAAATCCGGACCATTCTGATACGCTTCATGGATTTGCCGGAGCGCTGGGTATCGTCGAGGGTACTGTTCGCAAATTGAATTCGTTTGAAGAATGCAGTCAATTTCAGACTGGTGAAATCCTGGTGACAACGATGACCAACATTGGCTGGACACCGCTCTTCCCAAGAGCAGCGGCAATCGTTACCGATCTTGGCGCTCCGCTCAGTCATGCAGCCATTGTCGCCCGTGAACTGGGCATTCCGGCTGTCGTGGGGTGTAAAGATGCAACCATGCGATTGGAAACGGGTGACAGGGTTCGAGTGGATGGGGGAAAAGGATGTGTCCAAATACTTACGAAAAAAGAATAACAAATTTTCTTGATTGATTCGATAAATCAATCCGGATTTCAGATTGCTGCACGGGAATCCTTCAATCGGATATTTGATTTTTCTGAGATAACAACGGGAACAAAGAGTTGCCTTCCTTGAAAGGATGAAACCGAAAAAGAAAGCAAGAAAAATTCTTGGCATGTTGCGCGGCAGCAGACAGCCGGAAACCATGTAAAGAACAGGTAGGTTCGCGCTTCCTTGAAAAAATCCACCGGATAAAAGATTCCGGCATAATTTCCTGCAGGAACAATTCGTTCGACTAAATTCAGAGTTTGCCTTTGGTTTTTAGGCTTTTCAATGCCGATGAATTCATACCGATTCCTCCAATCTGAATTGACCGAAAACGTTATCGTTACCTGCGGTGAGGCACTGCCATCGGAAAGGCAATTTTTCAGATCAGCAGCAAGTGAATTTTTCCATTCCTGCAATCCATTTTTATCCTCTATGATTTTTGTCATCAACCCCTGATATCGGGTTTCACTCCAAATAAACAATTCAGGAGAACGAAAAAAATCACTGTTGCGAAAAGCTAAATCGGCTAAGGTTATCTTAGGCATCAGCGCGAATTCCTCTGATGGCGCTTCCTCACGCCATTGGCTTGGCTGCATATCAAACATCCGTTTAAATGCACGAGAATAACTTTCCTGGTTTTGAAAACAGAAATCCTGGGCAATATCCGTAATCCGACGATGACTGTTCGTTAAGATACGAGCAGACTCGCTCAAACGACGGCGAATCAGATAATCATAGGGTGTATGATGGGCTATCCGGTTGAACATGCGGATAAAATGAAATAAGGAATATCCAATGAAATCTGCGGTTTGCGCAACAGTTACATTTTCATATAGATGATCTTCGAAGAACTCTATCGCATCATAAATTGATTCAAGCGGTTCATTCATCAGTTACCCTAAGAAAATGATAAGGATTCGTTACGATAGATCGATCGCATGCAATAATTCAAAATATTGGAAGAATTATTCGTTGTTGAATTGTTTTATGCGCTTTGTAAAAAACAATTCACTATTCCCAATTGCATAATCGCATGGGTTATTGGAGATTTTTGATCGGAATATAAACATCCAATATCGAAGATTCAATATGCTGAATTCCTTTGAATCGCTCATCATAATATTGGAAATTATAGGAATCGTTTCGCTGAAGACCGGATTCCAAAAGGCTGAGCTGAATGGTATTTTCCCAGTCCGATTTAATATCCATCCCCTGCAATGTAAAAATAGCATAATTGCTTTCCGGCAGGTTTTTCAGACACAGGTTTTCAGGTATTTTATGAAGAACCGACTCCTTAATTGCTATGCCGACAAAAACCTCAAACAATCCTTTTTCTGCCGTGTCTTCATCATATAAATGAACCTCATAGAATCCCGGCATTTCAGCAGCAAGATTTTGACAAAAGGGGTTATGGTAAAGGAACCGCATCCATCGATTCCAGAGTTCACCGATTCGATTTTCCTCATCCCATCCGGCATGTATATCAAAAGGATCTCCATAGAAGGACATTCCGGCGAGCAGTATTTGTCTGGGTTCAGAGATGATCGGGATCATTTTTTGCCTTTCTTTTCAATTATATTCCAAACGATTCTATGAATGAACGAACAGCAATTCCAAATAAACGCAGGATTCTATCTTATTGTGATGTTTTTACGGAAAGAGTAAAAACATCACAATAACAAGTTATTCCCATTTGGTTCGAATAGAAAATCTGGAATTCGAATTTCCGAAGAATGAGCAGCTGCTATTCGAAAGATGAGAATGTTTTAATGTTTATTCGCCAAAATTTGTCGGATTACTTGCAAAATACTCGCCGGCGTCCTCCATCCAGACAGGCCAGTCCTTCATCCAATCCGCGACCGACACATCTCGAACACGGTCTGATACCGGCAAGTAGGGTTTGAGATCCAAAACAGGGGTGCCATCAAACGCATCAATCCATGCTAATCGGACAATCCCCTGACTCTTATCAATTTCCAGAATTTGTGAGATTGTGATTCCAATTGGATTTGGACGATATTCACTGCGGCAGGCAAAAACGCCCGCTTGAATTCCGGGAGCATAGGGTAATTCTGTCAGCAGCGTATGCCGAGCCTGGGGCGAATCCTGTCGATCTGCCCACCAGAGTACGATGACATGTTGAAATTGATCGAGTCCTTCCATTGCTTCTCTGAATTCTGGAAGCAGTTTTACGGCAAAAAACCCATCCATTTCTGATACCTGAACAGAACCAACTGTGAAAACTGAGAAACTCTGATGAAGTTCTTTTTTTTCTGACATAACAAATTCCTCCTGTTGATTTGATGAACGAATCATACGCTGGAAGACCAATAAACATCTGACCCGAATTGCTCATAATCGATCGGATTATATTGAAAAATACCATTCATTTGATCAAAATTGCTGCTGAAACGTTAACGGAGGACATGGATTAGCAGCGATGGCAAATCTGGAAATGATTCATCGTATATTTGCATCCAACTGACCATTTTTCCGTATATACCAATAGCTATTCGAAAGGCAGACTGATCTTTCGAATTTCGGTTGGCTTGTCAAATTATGAGAGAAATTATTTGCTATTGTATTTTTGCTCTTCATGCAAATTCAATAAAAATAATCCTTCTCTTATTTTGATTTGCTGGCCGAAGAACAGGTCAGGGCATCAGGATTTTTGGTAAAATGAATGATGAAGGGAATCGAGACAGGCAGAGAGAAACAGAATTTGTTGCTGACAATCAAAATTCGGTACATGAATGCGTCACAACCTGCCAATTTTACGAATAAGGAGAATCAATAAACAAGATGAATATTTTTTCTTTTTTGGTTGTCGGATTGATCGCCGGATGGCTGGCCGGCAAAATTATGAAAGGCGGTGGATTTGGTCTGATCGGTAATTTGATTGTCGGTGTCGTCGGCGCTGTCATCGGAGGTTATGTATTTGATTTCCTCAATATTTCCTTCGGCGGTTTTATCGGATCGGTTGCCGCAGCACTAGTCGGAGCAATTTTACTTTTGTACTTGATCCGTATCTTCAAAAAAATCTGAAGCAGTAAATTTCACTCCATAAAAAATAATCAGTCGGCGGTTTGGCTGGTATTCCCCTGCATCTGAACTGCATGATCGACTACATTATTTCTCAAAACAAATCGTCAGAAACTTCAATTTACGAAAGATAAATTGAAGTTTTTTTATTGTTGCCAGATTTTTCTGAAGGTAATCAAGAAAAGAATAATTGTGACCAAAGATGCGGTAAAGTCAGCCAAAGGTGTCGCCCAGGCAATACCGTCCAGCGGAAGAATCTTTGACAAGAAAAACATCATTGGAATATCGACAACCCCTTTGCGCAGCACAGCCACGAGTGTAGCAGGGAATTTCTTCCCGATAGCTTGAAAAACCGTCACTCCAGTATAGCTGATAGCCGTAAATGGAACTCCAAGACTGAGTATCTTGATGAAACGAACACCATACATTACTGTTTCATGATCTTTAATAAAGGAAGAAATAAAAACGTTCGGGTAAAGAAATGCCAGGATCATACTGCAAACAGAAAAAATAAACGCAGCTCCAAAAACCGTCACGATAGACAACTTCATCCTGCGGAAATTTCTGGCTGCATAGTTATATCCAATTAATGGCAGTACTCCCTGTGCGATCCCCTGGGTCATTTGAAAAACCAGCATATTGATTTTTTTTGCAATACCCATACCGGCAAGAATCGCTTGACTGCGGTAAACCGAGATTAAATTATTGACTGTGATATTGGATAATAAAGCCAAACAATTCATCAGAGCTGCAGGAATTCCAACTGAGATTACCTCTCCTGGTATTCCATTGCGATAACTTTCTACAGTCGGTCTAAATGTGATAACACTGGTCTCTCTGCGTTTATGGATAAAAAGAATAAAATATACGCTTGCAATCACATTGGAAATCATCGTTGCTATTGCTGCACCGGCGACTTCATTGCCTTCCGGCAACAAATAGAACATAAACAGCGGGTCCAGCAGGATGTTAAGAATACCGCCCAAAGAAATGCCAAATCCCGCCTGACGTGATGCACCTTCCGATCGTACCAAGTGCCCAAACAGGGAATTCATTACTGTCGGTACAGCTCCGACAATGACCGTCCAGAACAAATACGTATAACTATACGAAACATCGCTTTCAGTACTTCCCAAAAAGGAAAGTATCGGCCTACGAAAAATCAACAACACAATAGCGTATAAAGCTGCAATTCCTGCGCAGTTAAAAACTGCAAAGGAAGCGGCATTTCCTGCCCGCAAACGATTCCGGACACCCAAAGACCGGGAAATAAGACTGGCCCCTCCGATTCCGAACAGATTTGCAATTGCCGTTAATACCATAAATGCCGGCATGCAGATGGTTATCGATGCCACCTTAGCAGGATCATTCGTCAATCCAATAAACCAGGTATCAGCGAGATTGTAAACAATTGTAATGATCTGACCGATCATGGTAGGCACAGCCAATGCGATGACTGCTTTCGGAATCGGCAGTGTCTCGAAAATGGCTTTTTCACGTTCGTGGATGTTTTCAATCATCACACGTTCCAGATTGTTTGGTTTTTAAAAATAACATTTTAATGCAGCATCTTCTCTTTTGTGATATTGAACCAGCAATTCGAAAAATGGGGAGCATTCATTAATGCTGAGATATCTTTGTGTTTCACAGCACCAGGTTTTTCACGCTTGATTCGAATAGCAGGTCTATATTTCGAATTGTTGTTTTTGGACAATTCAGATAACGCTCATTCCAATAACAACTAAGCGTATTCGTTATACCACAAAAGAAATGATGAACTGGTTTTCGTTGCAGCAATTTGAAAATTGGGAAGGATTCTTTGTTGTTGTTCCGGACATTTATTTTATGGATTTTTTTAAAGCTGAAATATCAGGGACGTCTATGGAAAATCCATCGGCTGATTATTGATTCAAGCAGCCACTGCAGCCCCAATAATCCAGCGCCGCCCAGGAAGATGATCCAGTAAATTTGGGCTCGGGATACGTCCTGGCGCAATCCAAACATCCCTTTCAAATTCGCTCCGGTATACGGGTCTCTTACTGCAATCACAGCAGAGGCTGCCAGAAAAAGAAGTAAAATCATCAGATTCACCCATTGAATCTTTTTCAAGTCATGACGAAAATCAGATTCAGATTTCTGATTCAGTCTTGCATGTAAACCAAACACAAATGTTATCAAGATACCTGGAAGAAGATTGAAAACGGGAACACCCATGAAAAATCCAAATAATCCGATCATCAGAATGATTTGAACCGCCAATTGATATCCTCGATGATTCAGCAGCAGATGCAGCAATCGATCGCGCTGTATGCGCCAGATCACCAGTCCTGCAACCAGTCCGATCATTCCAACGATGGGCGAAAAACTGCTGTTAATCGGATAGACTGCAAGAAAGCATATCGAATAAGCGAAAAAAACGATTAGCGTGATATTGGTTAAATGGAGCAGGATGCGCTCGCTTTTCCCCATGGACATTGGATCTACCTCAACTCTTTTCCTTTTGATTTGATTCTGATGCAGCGATTCGAAGTATGGGAAAAAATTATTTGTTGTTGTGTTGCTTTTGCGCTTCGCGCAAAAGCAACACAACAACAAGTTTTCTCTTATTTCTCAAAAAACTTTTCAAATTTTTAAATTGCTGATTCAGATGCACCACACTATGGATTACGATTCAAACTACAGAAAGGTGCAAAATTCGATTCTGAAGACGAAGCGTGATTTGATCGAATTGCCGCGCATGAGTAGTTTTTCCACTTTGGCGCGGACCAAATAGATCGGTCATAGGTCAGTGGTTTGATGCTATTTTTGACTGATTAAAATGATAAGTCTTCTAAATCATATGAATGTTATACAGCATTTCGAAATATGCATTGACTTTTCGAATTGTTGAATGTTATACCTTGACAAACCAGTAGCTATACTGTACAGTAATACTGTACATATAGGAGTAAAAAATGACAATTCAAACTACATATACACAAGCACGTGATGGACTGGCAAAGCTGATGGATCAGGTAACACAAAACCGTGAAGTTGTTGTGATTCAGCGCAGGGGCGAAGAAGAAGTAGCAATGATCGCTGCTTCAGAATTAGAAAGCTTGATGGAAACAGCTTACCTTCTGCGCTCACCGGCTAATGCCGAACGATTGCTTTCTGCGCTTGGCAGAGCATTAAAAAATGAAACTCAACCATTGACGGTTGACGCATTGCGGCGCGAGGTTGATCTTGAGTAAAAAGGTGCGCACCGCAGTATTCCAGCCAGAATTTATCGAAGATCTGCGTTTCTTGGTGGAAACTGACCGGAAATTTGCGATCAGAGCTTTCGATCTGATCGAGGCCATTTTACGAGATCCATTCAAAGGAATCGGCAAACCTGAACCTCTTAAATATCTCGCACCGGGAGCATGGTCAAGAAGGCTAACCCAGGAGCATCGAATTGTTTATCTCGTTCGAGATCATCAGATCGATTTCTTACAGGCAAGATACCATTATTAAAAATATGTTTCGATAAAAAAAGACAACATCTTGCTAGGATTGACAGCAATTCAAAATTTAGAAAGAATTATTAATTATTGTGCGTTTTTCACAAAGAACAAAAAGACAACAATAATAAATTTTCTCTCTTTGCAAAAGGTGCTGCAAAATTACAAAACGCTTGATTATATGCTTATAGCTTGCAAAGCGAAACATCCTGTCTTATTACCAGCATTTCTAAAAACAAACCAATCTCTCGAATTAATCAAGAAAACTCGTTATTATGTATTATCTCCATCTGCAGGTGAAACAGAAAGCTGCATAGCACACCGCAAAACGCCTGGAATTCCATGTTGGATTTCTTCTTGAAGTATTTGTTCAAGTCGCGGTTCCATCATTGTCGTTTCGATGACTTCGAACCCTAATGAACGATAGAAAGGCTCATTCCAGGGTACCTCTCGGAACGTGGTAAGCGTCACAAATTCGAATTTTTTGCTTTGTGCATATTTAATGGCAGTTTCCATTAATCTCCGACTAATTCCATGACATTGCCATTCCTGTCGAACCGCCAACAACCAAATGTGCAAATCCCTCTCGATAAATTCTGCGCATATGAAGCCTACAATTTTCTCATCTGCAGCTGCTACCCAGGATGTGCCTTTCTTGACATACTGTAAGTGAGTTTCGGCCGACATAACACAATCGTCTGCTATCCATGCAAGCTCAGGCAACTTTCGAAAGCTTTCACCGGCAGAACGTTCTATGTCTGGCAGTAAACGAATATCTTGTTCTCGCGTCAGTCTAATATTTGTATTGACCATGATTTCGGTCCTGTATCAGATGCCTAAGGGTTTGAGTTATTCTGAGTAAACGGGCGTATAATCGGAATGGGAGCAGGAAAAACTCAAAGTTAGTCTGCCCTGGTATTCCAGGTCATGGAAAATTGTATGCCAAATGTGCCGAAGAGTCGAAAAAAGCATAAATTTGTTTTGCAGAAAAAAAGATCTTCCGATAATAAAAACGATTCAAATCATAAATAAGGTTTCCATATTCTCATCGCCATCGAAGAATTTTTCTTCTTCAAGATTTTTACCTGTATAAGATATTCGGCACATGCTGGGATGGTAGATGTATCAATCTATGTGTGTTATATACTGATTCTGATTTCAAGTTGAAAACGGTTGTCTGATCATCATTATCATTTCCAATGTAAGGATAATCGTGATAAAAAATTCCATGATTCAATAAACCTGTAGGGATGAGTTATAGCTTAAACACAAATTGCACCGAATTGTAAAGCTAATTAGCAAAATTACCCTTAAAAAAATTCTCGTTTCCAAGTTTCTTTGCAGTCATCCGAAACATAACGCAACCATCCGGACATACAATTTCTTTGCTATATCTGCTATCCCCACCGATGTTCTCTAAATCGCCTCCGCTCCGCACAGCCTCCATGATGGGGAACATCATCATCATCACTTTCGAACAAATACCTTGACCATCCCTATTGACAGGGCAGCCATAAGTGCAGGTGTACTTATCTCCAATTTCCTCGCCATTACGGCAATACCGCTCTGTACGGTCACCTCGAAGAAACCCTGTCACTTCGATTTCCCATTCATACTCTTCGTCATACCATTTCTTCACGATCAACCTCCAGATAATTGTTTGTCAAATTGGCATATTATTTCCACGTTATATACTTTATGAAAAAACCTCAAAGAGGATCATACTGGAGAACATAAATTCTGTACAGCCGGTAGGCGGCAATAATTATTCTATGAATTGGATGGTTTTAATCTTTCCATCAGACGAACAGCCCAGGATTCAAATAATTTTTTGATCTGTTGGGGATTCCATTGAATAAGCATATTAACAGGCCATTGTTCCGGTTCGTCAGGAAAGTCGAGGCAGCGATTCAGTGCAATGGCAAACCAGTATGTATCAAATCCTTCATCTTTTTGTGCTGCTCTCTCCAACAATTGGTCAAATGACTCAGTTTGTAAAATTGCATAAAGGTCAACCGCATCGCGTGGCTCGGCTCGTCCATAATATGCCAAAAGTTTATCCACACAAAGATCTGAAAAGTTGTTTACCTGAATTCCTGGAGGACACAGTACAGGCGGCTCAAAACGAAAGGGAGAATCCAGCGCCAGGTCAATTTTGAGGATTTCTTCTTCTTGTGAAACAGATAATTCTACATAACTTGCAAAGCGGCGTAAAACCCGGATATGAAGACCTTGTTGCTTCATAAGCTCTTCCAACTGAAATGAAAACGGTAGCACCAATCCATCCACACCTGTGAAAAAATCCAGGTCATATGATAGGCGGTGCCCCAAGTAAAACTCTGATAGGGCAGTACCCCCAGTCAGGTAAAATTGTTCCTGGTCGGGAAGCTCTGCAAAAACCTGTAAAAAAACCTGCTGCAAAGGTGTGAGCAGGCCGTGAGAATTGGGTAATGTGAGTTTTGGATTAGGCATATCGTATTTTAAGAAAAGAACGCCACAAGCGTTCAATATATAAAGGTAAATGGAGATAATCGATTTGTTGCGCCACTTCATCCAAATCCAGACGGCGAATATCATCAGCCGTTCCATAAAGCAGCGTTTGCTGCAATAACCAGCGTCGCTGAAAGGGGTCAGCACCATCAATTTCAGCCTTACTCCAGACAATATGACGAGGTGGAAAAATAACTTTCTTCATAAAAAAATTATACAACAAAAAAATCCCGCTATTTTTCTGAGATTTGTATTGGGTCTAGGAAGTTGTATGTTGCTGCTTTCAACACTTGCCGGAGCTTGCGACCGAAGGGATCACAGCACCTATCCGTACATTCGACTCGGACTGCGGAGGAGATGTCGGAGTTTCAATCTAACTGCTTGCGTTACCTGCAAGTGGGCAGGCGTGGACAATGCTGGTAGCAGGAAATACTCAAAGCGAGGAAAATGCCGCAGAATCCCACACGTCAGGTGCACGCTTTATTGGGTGGCGTTTGGAAATTCTTCATTATTGCCGTTCTGCCGAATGTTTCATCGTTTTTGCTTTTATGATAAACAATGAGCCGAGCATAAGCACTGTGATGAGTGTACCGATCGCAAATGCAATTAAAAAGTCAGCCAAGGATATTTCTCCTGGTAGAAGTGAATAGCGAATGAGTAAGTAAGCCAAAATCCATGTTAATATGCTGGCAAGAAGCCCCGAAGAGAATTTATGGGTGAGAACTGTTTCACCGAAATGCCAGATTCCGTTCAATGTTCGCTCAACTGCCAGAGATAGGGGAAAAATGATCCATCTCCCACCGCCGATATCATATGAAATGATTGCCACTACATTAAGAGTGAGGAGAAAAGTGTTGAAACAAAAGAATTTTGTCCAGTCATAGAAAGGAAAAAAATTTTTGCGTATCTTATCGACAAAATTTTCCCCTAAGACTGACTCTTCGAAAATATGAATCACGTATACGGCAACAAAACCCCAAAATAAAAGCTGGATTGGAATAGCGAGCGATGTGTTTGGACTTGTTGTAAAGACGATATTCATAAGAAATCTCCATCGATTGATATGGAAAAAATACAACTACTATGAAGCACTATATATAAAAGAGCATGTCTTTTTCACTGTATGGAATTCCGAAAATATTGCAGTCAACAGGCAGGTTCGATTTTTACTCTACCGCTTTAACAAAGGCAAATAGTATTATACGCCCCAACAAAAAACGCTCTCCAGATGGAGAGCGTTTTGCATTACGCTTCTATTGCTACCCTTGCATCACCGGTCGGAACTTATACCCGTATAAAATAACGCCGCGTTCGTTGCCATCGTCTTTGATCCGCCGTGTCACCATTTCCACCGGCATCCCGATGCGCACTGGTTCTGCTCCCAGATCGGTTAATTGGGCTGTGACAATCGGGCCCTCATTCAACTTGACCAATGCCACCGCATAAGGAGCCTGTTCCTGATAGCCAGACGGTGCATCATTGATGGTGGTATAGGAAAATACTTCACCTTTTCCACTGAATTGAAATGCTGTTTTTGCTTCCTGACCGCATTCCGGGCACACATCCCGCGGCGGAAAGATTTTTGCACTGCAATGAGGACAAACCTCACCGGTCAGCGAATATCGCTGTTTTTTCAAACGCCAATGACGTGGTGCTTCCATTTTCTATTTGATTCCTTTTTCCCTTTTCATCGCCGGTTCGAAACATGGGCTAAAATTTTTTATCCGATCTTGATAATGACCATTGATTCTTCCCGTATTTCGAATCGTTTTCTTGTAATACAACATCGCGAAATTATATGAGAAAAAAACGGTCAAAAGCTATCCTGATAGTTTTTGATAGTTCATCCATGACCGAGAATGTGCGTAATAGCTGTAGATCCCAGACCTCCCAGCGCCTGAACCAGTGCCCGCTTTGGAAGCTGCGCAATCTGACAAGCGCCAGCTTGTCCGCGAAGCTGCAAAACTGCCTCCGCCAATTGATAAGCGCCGGAAGCGCCCAGCGGATTTCCGCGTCCTAAACAGCCTCCCATGGAATTCAGAATTATATTCTCTGTCTGCCAGCCTTTTCCCGGCAAAGCCAGACCTATCGCTTCCATGGAGAGAACCGTATCGATGGAATTTGCATCCCAAAGTTCAAAGAGATCCACCTCGTTCAAGGACATACCAGCTTTTCGCAGTGCAGACGCTGCTGACTGCGACGCAGCACTATATTGCAACAATTGATGACGATCATGCAATGATAATGGAGCAATTGCATTGGCTGAGCCCAAAACCCGAACCATTTCTTCGCGTGATTCTACCGGAATCAATTCTTCCCGCGTCACCACCAGCGCTGCAGCGCCATCTGCCAGAGAAGAAATGTCAAATAAGCCCAGTGGATCATTTTTGATGGATTGTTTTTGATACATCGCCGCTGTTAAACCGTTCCGGTACATTGCATTCGGATTATCCTGAGCATGTTGATAAGATTGGAGTGCAATATTTTGGAAGATGCTATGATCGAGAAGATGCTCCGATATATAGCGTTGCGCAATGATTGCAGCCCCGGCGGCAACTGTCAGACCGGTAATTCCCTCAAATTCATAATTGAGAATCAGATCCTGTGCCGTCAGAGCAGTTGATCCGTCACAATCGGTAATTTTTTCAACGCCCAATGCAACAGCAACGTCAATCAGACCGGATTGGACAGCCAAACAGGCTGCCCGAAATGCGGCTGCACCGGACGCTCCAGCCGCTTCAAATGTACAAGATTCAATTCCGGAAAAACCGGCTTCATCACTGATTAACGCGCCTAAATTTGCCTGGTGAGAGAGAATGTTAGCCAATCCATTCCCGATATAAATCGCATCCGGCTTCAAGTTTCCGCTGTCTGCAAGTGCCTTTCGGACAGCTCGAGCTCCGAGTGTGCGCAAGCTGAGATCCCAATGCTCGCCTACCGGCAGCATCCCGATACCAGCTATAACCACTTGTTTCTTTTCTTGATTCGTGTTCAATCACCCATCCTTTATATCTGTTAGCCCCTTTTCTAAAGGACCAAACAAATGATTCCACGTATTGATATTGAAATCCGGTTTTTATGAAAATGTGCTACTGCTTTACCGGAAATGCAAATCGCAGAGACAAATTTTATTGTCCGATTCAATCCGATATTTCGATATGCGGATTGGAATATCGTTTATTGATTCGAAAAATCAACCTATTTTTCGTACTGTCGGATCAATTCATGACATATTTTCCGCGATGGCGAGCATAAACCGCATAATCAATTTCAGTCCTGCGGTTGATGTATGCCTGGGTTGACGGAGCCAGGCTGCGGCGTAATCGTATCTGGTCGGTTACCGTAAAGGAAAACGTATCTGAACCGGCTCCGGATCCAAAAGCAGCAGCGAAAATTTTATCCCCCGGTTCCGCAATATCCAGAATCGCTGAAAGCCCTAAAAGGACAGCGCCGGAATACGTATTGCCGATCATCGGCGACAAGAGTCCGGTTTGAAACTGCTCTTTGGTAAAACCAAATTCTTTGCCAAGCTTTTGCGGAAATTTTGCATTCGGCTGGTGAAACACTGCAAAACGGTAATCTTTGGCAGCAGTGCCGGTTTCAGCGAAAAATGTTTCGATCGAACTTTCCAAATGGTGAAAATAAGCGGGTTCACCGGTAAAACGCTGACCGTGTTCCGGATATTTTTGCGTTTGCCGTCGCCAGAAATCCGGTGTATCCGTCACAAACGAATACGCTGCGTCAATTACTGCCAGCGCATTGGATGCAGGACCAATGATCACAGCTGCTCCACCGGCTGCGGCTGTATATTCAAGAACATCGCCCGGGCGTCCTTGCGCCGTATCCATTCCAACAGCCAGCACATAATCGCCCATGCCAGAACCGACAAAGCCCATTCCGGCGATGACGGCTTCTGTACCTGCTTTACACGCAAATTCAAAATCCGCCGCTGAAATTGATTCGGAAGCGCCAATTGCTTCTGCCACCACGGTTCCGCTGGGTTTGACGGCATACGGATGAGACTCGGATCCAATCCAAACTGCCCGCAGTTCTTTGGGGTCAATCTGTGCGCGATTCAATGCATTTCTGGCAGCTTCAATGGACATTGTAATCGTATCCTCATCCAAACCTGGAACTGATTTCTCTTTGATGGGCGTTCCTTCGGATTCCCCATGCCATATTCTGGAAATTTCGGATGCCGGAATCCGGTAGCGCGGTATATAAGCGCCATAACCGATGATACCGACTGGTTTTTCTGGAATTAATAATTTCATAGGTTCTTAAGTATCTCCTTTGCCCGATCGATCCGAATCGTTCCGCTTTGCACCAATTCTGCAGCAAGCTGTTCAATTTTTTCACCGGTCGCACCGGCAGCCATAGCTACCTGCCGTGCGTGCAGGATCATATGTCCTTTTTGAATACCTTCCGTGGACAAAGCTCGCAGTGCTGCCAGATTCTGAGCCAGTCCTACACTGGCCATAATTTGAGCTAATTCTTTGGAGGAGGACACATTCATCAGCTTCAACGCAGCACGCGCACCAGGATGCACGCGGGTAGCCCCTCCGACAATTCCGGCAGCCAATGGTAGTTCTATACTGCCGCACAAACATCCTTCAGAATCCTTAGTCCAATGACTTAATGGCCGAATGACACCATCGCGTGATGCCCAGGCATGCGCCCCTGCTTCAACAGCCCGCCAATCATTTCCTGTCGCGATAACAACCGCGTCAATTCCATTCATGATTCCTTTATTATGCGTAACCGCACGGTATGGATCCACCTCAGCAAAAGCTGCCGCCTCGACGATTCGATCCAGCACTTCTTCGCCGGAGAAATCTTTCATCGTCAGAAAATCCGGGTGGATTCTGCAGCGTGCTCTTGCAAGACGCAAGTCGGCAAGGTTGGAAAGGATTCTTAATCGAACTGCACCGCCGGTTATTTCCGTTATATAAGGGGAAATTTTCTCCAATGCTGTATTGATCGCATTGGCACCCATCGCATCCCGAACATCCAGGATCAGGTGAAGAATCATCATCGGTCCTGCAGGAGTCTGTGGAAACAAGCGTACCTGAAGATCAACCGGCCCCCCGCCAAGGGATACCAGAACCGGATCAACTTCTGCCACCATCTTGAGAATCTGTTCTTTTCGCGCCAGCACATTTGTCTTCGCTTGTTCCAGGTCAGGAATATGAACCAACTGTAGTTGGCCGATCATGCGGGGTTCATCCGAATCCGCCTCAAAACCGCCGCTGAGTGCAACCAACCGGGCACCATTGGATGCAGCTGCCACAACCGAAGGCTCTTCAATCACCATCGGAATCTGCAGCGCTTTGCCATTGATCCGGAAATTCTGTGCAATTCCGATCGGCAGTGAAAAGACGCCAATTGCATTTTCAATCATATGATCGGCAATGTCGTTGGTCAGACCAGTCTCACCGGAAAACGCCTTCATATCCGACTCCTCAAGCCGACTGTCTGATTTCAGTCGTTCTAACCGTTCAGGTATTGTCAGTTGATAAAACTTTTTCGTTTCAGCCATTTTTTTCCTTCAATCCATCAAACCATTTGCCATTCGTTATTATAAGGAAAATTCTATACTTTCATATTTTCAGTGATCCTGTATTTTATGTATGATTCCATAGTGCACTGAATCGAATACAAATAGCAGCCGTTTTATCAAAAAACATAAGGATCAGTATTCTTCGTTTAAATCTGTTGCTGTACTATTTTATGTGGGATGCACTGGCAAAAACTATCAGGTAGTTCCAGCAAGTTGAAATTTTGAACGACTTTTCACCTGAGTTTCTCGAATTAGTGTCCTGGAATCTCCAAATTTGAGACTAAATAGGGACTATTATTCAAAAAGCAAGAAACTCAGCTTCCCTCCTCGTAAAACCAGATTGCCGTGGGAATCCTGTCATTGCGAGCCCCACAGGGGCGTGGCAATCTCCTAGCCACATTAAGGAAAGATTTCCATGCGAAAAAAGATTGCTTCGTCGGGCTTAAGCCCTACTCGCAATGACAAATTGTCATGTGGATACTCATGAGTGTCTCGAATTAGCGTCCTGAAAACTCTTATTCTGAGCGTAAAAATGGTCTTTTTTGCTAAAAGTGAGAAACTCAGGTAGTATTTTATGTGGAATGGACTGGCAAAAACTATCAAACACGTCAATTTGAATCATGAGAAGGATTCCAATTCCTCTCTTCACTCGAAAAGCCAACGGAAATGTCATAGTACAGTAGCGCTTTAAGAAAGATTCCCGAAATTTAAAAACAAATCAGGGATGAAGGTTCCTCTTCATCCCTGAAAAATATCTTCCTGCAATTTATATCGAAACGGGTTTTCCGGCTTGTAATACAAGCGGCTGGGCTGTTGTCTTCTCTTTCACAGCCTTTTCCCAGCTTTGAATATCGACTGCAATTCGATCCCAGGTATTATAGTGCATCGGGATGACGATCCCAGGTTTGATCAGGTTGACAGCGCGGATGGAATCCAAAGGTCCCATGGTATAAATATCACCGATCGGCAAAAATGCCACATCAATTCCTTCCTCCCCGATCAATGTCATGTCACCAAACAATCCTGTGTCACCAGCAAAATAAATCTTACGTCCATCTTTAGCAGTCAGAATAAATCCCAGCGCCAGACCTCCATAACCGCCATCCGGCGAAGCAGAACCATGCACAGCGCTGACAGCCTTCACACTGCCAAAAGGCAGCTGTCTTGTTCCGCTGTGATATAAAGGAAGCGTTTTCTCCACGCCATTTGCAGATAACCACTTGCAAATCTCCGTGTTACTGATGACTTCCGCCTGACAGCGCCGGGCTATTTTTACTGTATCCCCCACATGGTCGCCATGCCCATGACTGACCAGTATCGAATCCGTTTCAATTTCGGTTTCTTTGCACACAGCAGCCGGATTGTCATTCAAATATGGATCCGTCAATACACGATATCCATCAAAATCAAATAAAAAAGCAGAATGTCCAAGCCAGGTAATCTGAATCTTCATCGCCTTCTCACAGATAAACTACTTTTCCGCTGGCAACGGACTCATAGGCAGCCTGGATGACTTCTACGGCTCGCAATCCATCCTCAGCGCTGACGGATGCCTGACGATTTTCCCGGATCGAAGCGGCGAATTCATCGATCATTCCCTGGTTGGAATCAGATCCCCAATCAACCAGAGACAGCCCTTTTGTTTCATGATGGTATACCGATAAATTCTGCTTGAAAGCATCTACCTGGATCGCTCCCCGATCTGTGATCACTTCAAACGACAGACCGCCCCAAATCGGATAATAATCGGGACGTGACCAGGAACAGTCGATGCTGGCAAACACGCCATTTCGAAATTTCAGCATCGCCATTCCGCCTGTTTCCACATCCACTTCACCATGATGAAAAACCTGGTTCGATTGCGCAAAAACAGATTCGACTTCAGAGCGGGTGATCCAGCGGAACAAATCCGTCAAGTGAACCAGGTGATCCTGCAAGGAGCCACCGCCTGCCAATTCTTTATCCACAAACCATTTGCGGTACATTGCCGGCATACGCCCCTCATTGGAGGATTGAAAACAATAAATTTTTCCATAATTACCAAGCTGCAACTGTCGTTTAACTTCCATAACCGGCGCTGAGAACCGTACCGGAAAAGCAGTCATGAGATTGACATGGTTTTTTACTGCCAGCGCTGTAATTTTTTGGGCATCCGCCAAGGTTGTGGCAAGCGGTTTTTCGCAGCAGATATTTCGAATTCCAGCATCAATTGCCATTTCCACCATCGGCAGATGCGCATTATTTTCAGAGCAAATGATCACACCGTCCGGTTTTTCTGCGAAGAATTTTTCAAAATCAGTTGTTGCTGAAACTTGAAACTGCCTGCCAAATTTTTCGACTCGACTTTCATCCGAATCGACGAATCCGATCATTTCTACGTCAGGTATTGCCTTAATATTCTGCACATATGCCTCTGCATGCAGATGAGCAAAACTCATGATTCCAATTTTCATCATGCAGCTTCTCCTTTCATCGAATCGATCATCACCGGTTCACCGCATTCAGCAGATTTCCGTGCTGCTGCGGCAATTTGAACCGCCTTCATGCCATCAACCGAAGTCACACGTGCTTCTTTGTGATTTTGAATGGCATCATAAAATTCTTTGATCTCTGTTGTATAAGGACTTTCGATAAGATGAGATCCGACCAATCCGACATCCGGGGAATCCTGATCCGTTCGAATTAAAACGTGCACTGGATCGGTTTCAGCAGAATCCCAATGGATATTTCCACGGTCACAATTGATGTCAAATCCTGTCTGAAAATTCGGCGGAGGATACGCCCATCCTCCGGTAATGTGCGAAAGCGTCCCGTTTTCATGCGTTAAGATGGTTAGAGCATAATCAATCGGAGCTTCAGGATCCATAGAACTGACTTTTTTTGAAAAGACGTTTTTTACATCTCCCGCAATCCAACGGGCATAATCAAAATCATGGACAGAGAGATCCAGCAACAGTCCGCCGGATTTTTGTTCATCCAGGAACCAGTTCCCGACGGTTTTTTTCGGGCGGTAATTACAGCGTCGCAGATGGATTGTTCCGGGGCGTCCAATTTTTCCGCTGTCAACAATCGCTTTTGCTTTCGCATATTCCGGGAAGAAACGGACAACATGCGCTACGAACAATCGAACTCCCATTTTCTGACACACCGCAAGCATTTCAACGGCAGTCTGAACATCAAGCGCTAAAGGTTTTTCACAAATAATATCTTTCCCGGCTCTGGCTGCTTTTTCGACTTGTTCGGCATGCAGAAATGTCGGAGTGCATAAGTCCACCACATCCACTTCAGGAAGCATCTCGTCTATCGATGTATATATTTTCGAATGATATTGTTTTGCCAGCGGTGCGGCTTCAGCAGTGGTCTCTGCACAAAAACCGCATATTTGAGCCGGAGTCTGAGCCCATCCGGCAGCATGGGTCACACCCATGAAACCTGTGCCGATAATACCAACTTTCATGAAAAATTTCCTTTCATCCAACGATTCGAAATACGAGGAGAGTTATTCGTTATTGCGTCGCGTTATTCCGTGTAGCGCAAAAATATCACAACGACAAGGTTCCTCTCTTTTCTCGCATAAGGAGTCCAAGAATTCCCATTACTACCATTTATTTCAACGCGCCTGAGGTAATGGACTTGATCATCTGCTTTGAGAAAATCAGATAAAAAATCAGAATGGGAACCATGGACATCGTCAGAGATGCGAGAACGGCATTCCAATCGGTCATATATTGTCCCAAAAACTGTTGCGATCCCAGCGTAACCGTTGCAGTTTCAAAACTGGGAGCTAAAATCAACGGCCACCACAAATCATTCCAAATCGGAATCATTGTAAAAATTCCGATCGCACCCAAAGCCGGTCTGATTAATGGCAGAATTAATCCATAGATATGGTATTCTGACGCTCCATCCACGCGTGCCGCATGAATTAATTCCTGAGGCACCTGCCGCATGAAAGACGATACAATAAAAATCGTCATTGGCAAGGATTGCGCCACATAAACAATGATCAAAGCAGCCAACGTATTGGTCAAGTGAAGGCTCACCATCAGTCTTAAAATACCGACGGTTGCCAACCGGATGGGGATCATAATGCCGATCGAAAAAACGAGATTCAGGATGGTTACACCTTTGAATTTGTATTGCGCCAGGGCAAATGAAGCCATCGTTCCGATCAATAGTGTCAGCAGCAATGCAATGACAGTGACAAAAATACTATTGAAGAAATAGGTCCCGAAATGCGCTCGCTGACTCACATTTTGAAATCCGATCAGGCTGAAAGTCTCCGCTGACGGTAAATTAAAGGGGAGTTTAAAAATCGCTTTTCGTTCTTTAAAGGCATTAATTAAAATCAAATAAATCGGGAAGAGAGCAATCACGCTCCAAAGGATCAGTATCAGAATAGGAACCGCCTCTCCAAACCAGTTCCGTATTCGATAACTGAATGGAGTTTGCAAACTTTTTTGATGACCGGTTGAATCAGACATTCAATTCCTCCAAAACTTCGATCAATTCCGCAGGATAACAATTACTGACTGCAGTGTGGCTGTTATTTTTCCAGGGATTTGAAAGACAGATTGACATTTTGTATAGCGCCTAATATTCGTAAACCGTTGTACGTTTCTGCCAGATCATGTATACGACAACACCGATTAAAATGATGACGAACTGCATCGTGGCGATCGTTGCGCCCAATGTCTGATTGGGCATTTGCTGCTGTTGTCCAAAAAAGGTTCGATAGAAAAGCGTCCCCATGATATCCGTGGAAAAATTTGGACCAGCCAGTGCACCCTGCATTGTATAAATCAGATCAAATGCGTTGAAATTTCCCACAAAAGTCATCATGGTGACTAAGCCAACTGTAGGAATAATCAGTGGAAATTTAATCTTCCAAAAAATCAGCCAGGGATTTGCCCCATCCACACGCGCAGCTTCCAATAATTCATCCGGTATGGCGATTAATGCGGTATAAAATAAAATCATCGGTGTTCCAATATACTGCCAGACTGAAATCAGAGAACAGGTAATCAGTGCGGATTCTTCCAGCCCAAGCCATGGTTGGAACAGACCTCCCAGGCTGAACAGGTTCAGAATCGTTTTCGATACTCCCCAGACTGGACTCAGAATTAGCTTCCACACAAAACCGACCAGTACGAATGAGAGAATTGTGGGAATAAATAGAACCGTTCGAAAGAAAGTCCGAATTTTTCCACCTTTGCACAAGATTGCTGCCAGAAGAAGTCCGATCGGATTTTGAACCACCATATGTATGATAAAGAAAAGCACATTATGTTTCAACGCCGACCAGAAAATCGGAGAATAGTAATAATCCGTGAAAAGGTATCGGTAGTTGCTTAAGCCGGTAAAAATCGTCTCCCTCGCATTTTCTGGATCTTCCGTGAATAAACTCAGAGATAATGAATCCAATAATGGAATAACCATCACAATGACGTAAACAATCAATGCCGGAGCAAGAAAAACAATGATGTGCCAGGGAAATGGTTTCCGGTGTTTTCTGTATGCGACCATCCGTTATTCTCCTTTAGTGAATGTATACTGATCAATAGAAACAAATAAAAAAACGATCATTAAGCAGCGATTCGAAAGATTTATTAATATTTCGAATTACTAAGCATAAATCCCAAATCTTTGTACAATCAATCAGACAACAGAAAAATTCATCTCTTTTTTGATACCCAATGGAACTTTTGAAAAGAAGAAAAAAATGAAAGAATTTTTTTCAGAAGAACAGCAGCAACGCATCTTTCATACCTTTCTTTTTTTACAAAAGAATCCCTTACAAAAAAGAAATCTTGTTGTTCTTACTATTATAAAAAGATTTTAAATTTTCTGAATAACCTTTAATTCGAAATCTATCGAAGCCTTTTAGAAGAGATTTTAACTGGTTTGTATTTCGAATTGAGCATCCTTAATGGCAAATTGATTATTGCTGAGATCAATTCGCCTGGGATCATGAAATCTTTCAATGACTGTACTGCTTTTTCAATTTGATTTCCAGAAAAGGGGAGGCTGTTCAGCCCCCCCTTTTTCAATCCTGATTAAGCGGAATATTCCGTTTTTATTTTGCAGGCGAATACCATTTATCTAATGCATCCTGGACGTATTTGGCCGCTTCCTCCGGCGTCATTGTTCCATTGATGACATTGGCAGATGTATTCCATAAATCAGTATCCATACCCGGTTCACCGCGTCCGATGATGGATGCAGAAATTCGGATGCTGGATCCGCAATCTTTTCTCCAGGAAAGGAATTCCTGAGCAACCGGATTATCCACAGAATACTCAATATTTGCCAGCGGGAAGAAACCAACCATATTATTGGCATATAACGAAGCAAATTCAGCCGATGCAACCCAATCCAGGAATATTCTGGCTGCTTCCGGATATTTGGTGGCAGAATTCATGCCGATACCGATATCTGTATGATCGCTGATAAAGCACGGATCGTCAGCTTTGTCCATCGGAACTCGGAAAGCGCCCATTTCAAACTCACCGGCAATCAGTGGTTCAAAAACTGAAATTTCCCAGGAACCGGTCGGGTAGATAGCAGCCTTACCCATGGTAAACAGCTGCTGTGCATCGGAATATTGAACGGCCTGATAACCATCGGGCAGATAGGGAGCCCATTTTGCCAGTTCTTCAAAGGTCTTCACGAAAGGTTCATCAGTGAATTTTGCTGTTCCATTGATGATGCCGAGACGGCCTTCTTCACCCTTATAGTTTTGAACACCGATGTTATACCAGCCCATCGTTGCTGCTTCCCATAAGTCATGTGTTCCCATGGCCAGCGGAATATACTCGCCATCCGCTTTGATGGCGTCCAATAAGGCGAAAAACTCATCCTTGGTTACAGGGACTTTCCAGCCCTTTTCCTCAAAAGCGGTCTTATTATACATAAAGCCATGGATCACAGAGGCCATCGGAACACAATAGGTTGTGGTTCCATCATCCGTAGTCCAGGCAACTTTTGCTGAATCGCCGAAGGATGCCATTCCAGGCAGATCATTCAACGGTGCCAAATATCCTTTTTCAAATAACGCCAAAGAGGGATCGAATGGACGGCAGGTAATAATATCGCCCGCGGTACCGCCTTCCAGTTTTGTATTCAACTGACCGTTATAATCTTCCTGTTTGGTCGGCTGGAAGATCACTTCAATTTCGGGATGAATAGCTTTAAATGCAGGCAGAATTTTCTCATTCCAAATGGTGATATCATCCTGACGCCAGCTTTCGATAATCAGTTTTGCTCCTGCTTCCTGAGCAGCAACAGGGACAGCAAGAAGCAGCAACATAACCAATACAACAAAAACAAAAAACTTCTTCATTTTTATCTCCTAATTAGATCAAACGTTGATTGGTACCCCGGGTAAATGGGTTTACTAAGACAGATAATCATAATTCTAATCCGCAAGGACAAAAGATTGGAATAAAATCAATCACGAATTCGATCATGACAAAAGTCATATCTGCTATAAATTTTGATAATACTTTTTCAATGATTCAATTCACATGATAAGTAAAAACGAATTGTTTGCTGAAGCAAGATTATTCTATTTTTCTTTGCCATTCTGATTAAGATTCAGCAATTCAAAGATCTAAGGACGTTTTGTGAAAATCAAGGATATTTCGAAACACTGGCAAAGCATATCCTTACCTATTCGCAACTTATCAAGAAATCCAATTGAAATCCAATCCACCAGTTTTGATAACAATTGCTTCATCCCTGCGATGGCACAATCTTGTTACGCCTGATGGCACATGAGAAAAATTTTCTTCGTCGGTCGTATGCCCTCCTCGCAATGACAGATTGCCGTGCAAGCCATACTGAGGCGATATTTGTCATTACGAGCCCAGCAAGGGCGAAACAATCTCCTGGCACGTGATAAAAAAAAGAGGCGAAAAACTTATTCCGCCTCTGAATTCTTTTCCAGCAATTCCAAATATGGATTGGCTTTTCGAATAAAGAAAGAAAATATGGTGTTCTTATGGTTTTGCGCTTCGCGCAAAACCATAAGAACACCATACAAATTTTTTTATTTCGATTTACTGGTTCTTATCGGGAAAGAATATTTGAAATCTTCAAGTATTCTTCAGGAAAGCCACGATGTTTTCCGACCAATTCCGGAATTGGCAGTGGCACGATATCCCGACCCTGCAGCGCTGTCATAACGTTAAATTTTCCGGTTGTCAGAAATTCAATTGCTTTAAAACCCATCCGTGAGGCAATCAATCGATCAAAAGCGCTGGGTGTTCCCCCGCGCTGAATATAACTTAGATTCGTTCCGCGTGCTTTGAACCCTAAATCCATGGCATCCAATTTAACCGTCAGTTCATCCATCGGAATCGGGAAACCTTCCGCCACAACGATAATGCAATGCCGCCGGCCACGTTTATAAGAATTCGCAATTGTCTGCGCGATTTCTTCCACTGTAATGTTTGGATTTTCCGGAATCAATGCCATTTCAGCCCCTGAAATGAGCGCTGACTCGACAGCAAGAAAGCCACTATCCCTGCCCATGGTCTGAACCAGAAATGCCCTGCTGTGCGAAGCCGCCGTATCCCTGATTTTATCAATCGCTTCCATAATCGTGTTTAAAGCTGTATCGACGCCAATACAAGTATCGGTTCCATATACATCGTTATCGATCGTTCCGGGGATTCCGACAACCGGATACCCTTGAGCTGAGATCGATTGAGCGCCCGCCATTGTACCGTCTCCGCCAATTACGATTAAGCCGTCAATGCCTTCATTATACAATTGGCGGACAGCCTCTCGTTGTCCATGCGGTGTCATCATTTCTGCACATCGGGCTGTACGTAAAAAGGTACCCCCTCGACTCAAGATATTGCTGACATCCCGTCTTCCCAATGGGACAATATCTCCATTAATCAACCCCTGATATCCATCCTGGATACCATACATTTTTAATCCGGCAACAATACCAGCTCGAACAACAGCTCGAACACCGGCATTCATTCCTGGTGCATCACCGCCTGATGTCAATACCGCAACTGATCGAATAGGAGTATCCAGTTGTACAGATTCCATAGTTCATTCCCTTTCATATCCGCGATCCGATTAGAATCGTCAGTAAATATTACTTCAGCAATTCGAAATACGAACTGATCTTTCGAATCAATCAAGAAAAATTACAAAGAATTCATATCACATTACGAATCGCTCATATTATTATCCATTTTACATTCAAAAAATCATATTACAAAAAAAATAAATCGCGATTTCTACCAGTTTGGTTTATGACATTGAAATAATTATTAAACATGTTTTACGATGAGTGGATCAATGAGGCTATTGGGATCGGATTGTCACAAACCCGTAAGGCCGAAATCAATGAATGGGAATTTCGAGAAGACATGAAAAATGAAGAGAATTCATTCTGTTGGATTTGCGCCAAGCGCAAATCCAACAGAATATTCCATAAACCCTTCCTTTTTTTGAATCGATATGCCAAAGTGTTCTTTGCAGATTAACTGCAAATTTACGCTTCACTATTCCTCGATTTGTATGTTATTTTCACCGATCTCTTTACGAATTTTTAAGAGTAACTCCTCACAAATGTTTGTCATGGTATCCGGGAATTCCAATAGATTCGTCTTTCCGCCTTCCTGAATAAGAAAAGCGAATCGATCACGTCCCGGATACGATGTGATTAATCCATGAACTCGTTTCATCTTTCGTATTACTGATTCAATCGGAATTTCCTGGTCTTGTTTAATAATAATCGTAAGCAGTTTCGGTTTCTTTTTTGGAGTATCCGGAAAGATCAGATCGTCATCATCCTCTTCCTCTACTTCTAAATTTTCTAACAGGCGAGGTTCAATCTCCGAAACGGCAGTAGCTTTTGGGGAATCTGCTGCCAATTGCTCGGATGTATCAAGGGGATGATCGTTTTTTCCATTTTCATCATCACTCCGGAAAATTTCCAATCCGTCATGTTGATTTAGCCATATTTTTGATCCGCCAGATGAAACTTCATCTTCCGCCGAATCAACAGGTTCCTGTTTCAATACTGTTTCATTTTTTTGGTTACCTTCGATAGCAGCAGATTTCTCAGGGAGATTTGTCACGGCGAGCGGAACGTCCGGCCATATATCACTCGATCCAGATTCTTCCAATATTTGATTCCATGGGACTTCCGGTTCTTCAGGAGTATCATCAAATTCATTTGCCGTACCATTCTGATAAATTCCGGGAGAAGGCATATTGTCACCCACAGCGATATCGTCAGTATCTAATTGTTCCTCAAGTTCATTCGTGAATGAATCCACAAATTCTGCAACAGCCTGCGGTATTTCACCGACCATCAGAGATTGCGCTGATGAACCGATGACTTGCGCTGTCATCCTGCTTTTGTCCAGACGTCCTTCAACGATCAGAACCGCATCTGTTTTTACGATATCCTGAACTTTTTCCCATTGTTTCGGATAAAAGAGAACATCTGTCAAATCACCATGAATATCCTCCAACTTGACAGAGCACATCGTTCGGCTATCCTTTTTCGTAAGCATCATCCGCATACTCTGAACCATACCGCCTATAGATACCTGAGTCCCCTGATCCAGCATATCCAGTTGCTGATGAGTCAATGCTTTTCGCCGTTTTAATATCGGTAGATGAGCATTTAATGGATGATCGGAAACAAACAAACCCATCAGCTCGCGTTCCCAATTCAGTTTTTCGTGATTATCGACAGGAGGCGTTTCAGTCAGCTGAATATGACAAGTTGGAATAGACATCAAATCAAATAAATTGATCTGGCCTGAATCCTTTGACCGAATGTTCGCAACACAGGTGTTAATTATCGCATCCAGACTTGCCAGCAATGATCCACGTTCACCGAATTGATCCATAGCTCCCACTTTAATCAGACATTCCAGCGCTCTGCGCCCGACCATCCGTAAATCCAGTCTTTCTGCAAAATCATCTAAATTCTTAAAAAGTCCATTCTTTTCCCGTTCTTCGACAATCGCCTCAACAGCATTCTGGCCAACATTTTTTACAGCACCCATTCCAAACCGGATTCTGCTTTTTCCGTCCGGATCGTCTTCCACAGAAAAGCCCCAAAAGCTCGAGTTAATTTGAGGGGGCAGAACGTCCACTCCATGGATTTTACATTCATTGATGTAATAGGCGATTTTTGCCGAATCGCTGAGGTTGGCATCCAATGATGCTGTCATGTATTCAATAAAATAATGCGTTTTTAAGAATCCAGTTTGTACTGCCAGAACACCGTAATCTGCAGCGTGGCTTTTATTAAACCCATAGTTCGCAAATTGTTCCCAGTCACAAAAAATATCGACCGCTGTCTTCTCTTCAATGCCATTTTTTATGCAGCCTTCAATGAACTTTTTCCGATGCTGTTCAATATCTTTCTTTTTCTTTTTTGAGATCGCTTTTCTAAGACTGTCAGATTCTGCCGCCGTGTAACCAGCAAGATCCATCGCTGCAAACATAATCTGTTCCTGATAAACCGGAATACCGAAAGTATCAGAAAAAATGGGCTTCAAACGTTCATGTCGATATTCTGGTTCCTTTTTCCCATGCAGACAGGCAATATAATCCGGAATAAATTGCATCGGACCCGGACGGTACAGCGCTACCATCGCAATGATATTATCCAGATTGCGCGGTTTCATTTCCATCACATACCGCGTCATCCCTCCGCCTTCCAGTTGGAAGATCCCTGCCGTATGACCGGCGCTGATATAATCAAAAGTCTCCGGATCATCGGTCGGAATGTTGGATAGTGTGTAATGAATGCCATGTCGTTTTTCAATCATCTGGCAGCATTTCTGCATAACGGTTAATGTCGCAAGTCCCAGAAAATCAATTTTCAATAATTTCATCGTATCCACAACATTCATTTCGAATTGAGATACGGATTTGATCGGATTGTCTTCTGTTCCGTTTGTCGGCCGATGTAACGGGGCATACTTTACGATCGGATAATCGGTAATGATGACGCCAGCTGCATGGGTGCCAACACTTTTCGTGATACCTTCCATTTCAGAAGCTGTCGTCACCAACTCTGTCAGAATTGGTTGTGCCTGAATGGCTTCACGAAATTCCTGGATTTCTTCCAGACAATTCGCTAAAGTAATCGACTTTCCACTGACCGGCATTTTTGTGCCAGACGGGATCAATTTGCAGATTCGATCCACTTCGGGAAGCGGAATATCCATCACTCGGGCAACATCCCTGACAGCACCTTTCGCACCCAATGTATTAAACGTTATGATCTGAGCTACATGATCTACGCCATACTTCTGTGAACAATACTCAAGAAGTTTGAACCGCTTATCATCCTGGATATCCAGATCAATATCCGGCATCGAAATTCGTTCCGGATTCAGAAAACGTTCAAAGATTAATTTGAATGATAAAGGCTCAACGGGAGTAATTCCAAGTGTGTACGCCACCATGGAGCCAGCTCCCGATCCGCGAACGTTATACCAGATATTATTTTCTTTTGCATGACGAACCAAATCATATACAATCAAAAAATAGGCATCAAAGCCCATGGTATGGATGATATTAAGTTCTTTTTCTATCCGTTCGCGTACAGCTGGATCACTTTCAACACGATCGCCATATTTTTCTCTCAGACCATTTTCGCAGAGTTTACGCAGTGTCGTTTGAGGGGTCTCTCCCTTTGGAACAGGAAAAATCGGCAGATGATACTCTTTTTGAGTAAGGTCAATATTACAGCGCTCGGCAATTTTCAGCGTGTTTTCAATCGCCCCCGGTATATGACCGAAAAGTCGTTCCATTTCTTCCGGAGATCGTAAATAATACGTCTTGTCTGACATGCGAAATCGATTGGTATCGCTCAAGCGTGAACCCGTTTGGATCGCAAGCATAATATCCTGGTATTTCCAATCATCCGGGTCGACATAATGAATGTCATTCGTTGCAACAAACTGCAGGTTATATTCTTTTCCCAGATCAATCAGCGAATTATTCATCTTTTTAATTTCAGGAATATCATGATCCTGAAGCTCAATAAAAAAATGATCTCTGTCGAAAACCTGTAAATACCAGTCCAATTTTTCACGCGCAGCCTGGAGATTCATTTGAAGAATACTGCGGGGAATTTCAGCAGCCATACAACCTGAAGTACAAATCAACCCTTCGGAATGAGATGCAAGAAAGTCATGGTCGATCCGCGGATGATAGTAGTATCCTTCCAATTGAGAAGCCGTAGCAATTTGCAGCAAATTTTGATAACCCTGATCATTTTCAGCCAGCAGCAACAAATGCGTTGAAGACTTTTCCTGAGCCTCATGCACTTTCATGTTTTCGGAAGCCATATAGGTTTCCAAACCGATAATCGGTTTTATCCCCGCATTTTTTGCTGTCTGAAAAAAATCGACCACACCAAACATCGTTCCATGATCAGTAATCGCCACAGCAGGCATCCCCATCTCTTTGACACGTGTAATTAATTTATTGATTTTAGAAAAACCATCCAGAAGAGAGTATTCGGTATGAACGTGCAGATGGGCAAATGACATTTTTAATCCTCCAAAAGATGTCCTAATTTTAACGTATTTTCACGGTATTCATTGCCCCGCCAGCAATTCGATATATGAAAAGAATTCATTGTTGTTCTTATGTTTTACGCGAAGGGTAAAGTCATAAGAACAACAAATTTTCCTTCTTTATTCGCCATGAAAACAGATTGCTTCGTCGGGCTAACGCCTCCTCGCAATGACAGACAGCCGTGCAAGCAACTCAAGGGAAAGCAATCGTTTGCCATATGAGAATGGATTTCTTCGCCGGGCTAACGCCTCCTCGCAATGACAGACAGCCGTGCAAGCCCCTCAAAGGAAAGCAATCTTCCATCAAATGAGAAAAGATAACTTTCCAATTTATCTGGTTTATTGGAAATTTTTAAGAGGTTCCATTCGTACAAAAGAACTTGAATCATGACATTTGCACAAAATATTCTGTGACTTTTATTTATTTACAAGTTAATAAAAATCATTTACACTACAAATAAACAATGCAAACGATTGCATGTTTTTATAAGCAAATACCTGTTGATGTAAATTCGATCGATTTCATAAAGGATCAAAATGATGGTTACGATCAACGATGTTGCAAAAGAAGCAAATGTCTCCGCCTCAACGGTTTCGCGCGTGCTGAACAACACCGGAACGATCAGCCAGCCGACAACGAATACAGTTATCAGGGCTGTCAAAAAACTCGGATATGAACCGAATGTCCTTGCCCGCAATTTTCGAAAAAAACGGACGAGAACAATCCTCATTCTGACTCCAAATATGACAAATCCGTTTTATTCCAATATCATTTCCGGAATATGCGATCTGAGCCGGGATATGAACTATAGTTCTTTTGTCTGCAACACCACAGATGAAACCCAACAGATCAAAAAAACTTTAGACATGCTGTATAAACATAAGGCAGACGGAGCAATTCTTCTGGCATCGGAAAAGGGGCAGCATTGGTTATCCGAATATGCTGAAGAGTTTCCGATAATCCAATGTTGTGAATATGATCCGGATTTGGATATTTCCCGCGTTTCGATCGATAACTATCATGCTGCAGTCGAAACAGTTCGCTATTTAATCGCTCTTGGCCACAAAAAAATCGGCATGATCAGCAGTGTCAACAAATATCTTTCAACTGAAAATCGTTTGAAAGGATATAAAGATGCCCTCCGCGAAGCAGGGCTTGAATCTACAGACCGCTATGTCGCTTTTGCAGGAAAAGATTACAACTATCAGAGCGGATGCAGAGCTGCTGAAAAACTACTCACGCAATCAGATCGTCCTACCGCCTTATTCTGCATTTCCGATGTACTTGCGATCGGTGCAGTCAATACGGCAAAAATCATGGGAATGTGCATTCCAGAAGATATATCCATCGTCGGTTTCGATGATGTGGAACAGACTTCCATGTTTACGCCGAAAATTACCACTGTGGCACAACCATGCTACAGTCTGGGACAGAAAGCCACTGAATTACTGTGCAGAAAACTCGAACAAAACGAATCGATTCCTTTGGAAACAATCCTTCCATATCGGATGATTATTCGAGATTCGACTGGTCCCAGGCCATAACTATTAAAAATCACGGTTAACTAATGATGGTAAACCGTTGATTAAGAATTTTGATTTAGGAGGAGAAAATATGTCGAAGAAATTGTTTGTCTTATCTATTGTGCTCGTTCTTGCTATGGCAATAACGGGTGTTGTCTCTGCAGCCGATTCTTTTAAAATCGGTGTCGTTACTCCGGATGCAGATCATGGCTTCACGGGCGAAAGCGTTGCACATGCACGTGCTGAACTCGAAAAATTATCCAAGGAAATTGGCTTTGAATACAAATTTGAGGTCGGCGGTGAAGCAGCCAAACAAATCGCAGCCATTGAAACGATTCTGGAATGGGGTCCGGATTGTATCGTCTTATGGCCACTCGAAGGAGAACAGTTAAAGAATGCAGCCACCACCATTATGGAAGCCGGCGTGAAATTGATCATCTATGATCGACTGATCGATGGTTTCAAACCGACAGCAGAAATCATGGGCGACAATGAGACCATTGGTAAATGGATGGGTGAATATCTGCTGAAGTATTTTGCTGAACAATTAAAAGCAGGCGAAACCATCACCTATCTGCGGTTCATCGGTGACAGCTCGACTGTTTCCATTCAGCGCTCCAAAGGTATGGATGATGTTATCGCAGCATCCGAATATGCCGCTCAATTCAAACAGGTTCAGGCGGATTATCAAACCGACTGGTCCAACGCCAAAGCCCAGGAACAAATGGAAAACTGGCTGACGACAGCGGACGCCAAAGAAATTGAGGATCTGGATCTGATCGTCACCCATGATGATGAAGTCGTTGACGGTATTGTCGTTGCTCTGAACAACTATTTTGGCAGCGATCCGGCAGCAAAACTGAATATCAAATTGATGACTGGTGTCGGCGGAAGACGTGAAACACTGGCGACCTTTGATAAACCGGTTGCAAACGGAATTGAGCTCGATACCTATTTCTTCAGCCCATCCTTCATTCGCGAAGCCATCCGTCTGGGTGTTGCCGCTGCTCAAGGACAACAATATGCAGGGCAGGATATCAATGGACAGCTTTTCCTGATCCCGTCCATCGAGATCGACAAAAATACTGTCGAGGCTTTCCGTGCAAGCAAGGAATTTGAAGAACGATACAGTATTTCTATGAACTAACCTGAAACTTTAAAAGTTCAGGCAGAAGCCGTCCGGCAGTGAGCCGGACGGCTTTCCTATATCCATCATCATTTTGCTTTTTTGAGAAGCATTTTTGAACAGGGGTAATTAAGCGGAACGTATTCATCGACAGGAATCTTACCCATATATGGGAATCACTGCTGAATCAGCGATTCAAAATATGAAAAATCATAATTATTGTTGTATTATTTTTCCGTTTCGCGCAAAAAAAATCGCAACAACATTGTGATCTCAATTTGAAAAAATATGTTCATTTTTCAACTTACTGATTCGAAAAATTTGTCAATCAGTTTTCAATTACAATTAATATACCAACACGATAAAGGGAGGTGATTCATTTGCTCATAGAGATGAAAGGAATCGTTAAAGATTTCGGGCCCGTCAGAGCGGTTGATCATATCGATTTTACAGTTAACTCGGGTGAAATCATCGGTTTACTTGGGGAAAACGGAGCAGGAAAAACAACCTTGATGAATGTGCTTGCGGGGACATTTCCTCCGGACGAAGGTGAAATTTTTATCGATGGCAACAAAGTACAAATTTCCAATGCACTGCATGCGATGCGCATGGGTATCCGTTTTATCCATCAGGAAATCAGCCTCTGCAATGATTTACGTGTTTTTGAAAACATATTCCTTTCGGAAGAATTACTCCGAAAAAACGGACTGCTGAATAAGAAAGAAATGATCAACCGTTGTCTGAAGGTTTTCGAACGCATGCAGGTACAAATTGATCCGAATGCGATTGTCAGTACACTGCAGCCAGCCGAAAGGCAGCTTGTTGAAATTGCGCGTGCTTTGTTATTCAAATGCGACCTGATCATCATGGATGAGCCGTCAACGGCTCTGGCAACAAAAGAAATTAAAAGATTATTTGATATTATGAGGCAGCTTAAAACTGAAGGGGTCAGTTTTATCTATATTTCTCATAAGATGCCGGAGCTGTTTGAAATTTGCGATATTTACTATATTATGCGTGATGGGAAATTGGTCGCACACGGAAAATTTGCAGAAATTGATGAACAACAGGCAACAGAACTGATGATCGGTCGTCATTTGGCTGACGAAGAATTCTTAAATAAGCCGTATTATGGACAAGAGGAAGTCATCCTTTCTGTAAAAAACTTGTCGGGGAAATCTTTCTTTGATATCAGTTTTGATCTGCATAAGGGAGAAATCCTGGCAATTACCGGTCTGCAGGGATCCGGCCGTGATCTGCTGGCAGATGCCTTGTTCGGCGCTGAAGAGTATACTGGAACCCTGCAGGTAAAAAATCATACGCTGAAACAGGGAAGCACCATTATCGACCATATGAAAAATGGCATCGGCATGGTTCCGAGATCACGCAAGGAACGCGGCATCCACAATGATCTCTCGATTTATGACAATATTTCGATGGCATTCTTCAACACCAAATTCAAACGTCTGCTGATCGACAGCCGAAGAGAGAAAGAGCGATTTTTACGCCAACAGAAAGCACTCTCCATTAAGACCGATCAGCCGAAAAATCCAATCACATCATTGTCCGGTGGAAATCAGCAGAAAGTGATTCTTGGCCGATGGCTTGAGGCGGATGCAGACATTCTGCTTTTTGATAATCCGACTCAAGGGATCGATGTCGGAACAAAATTTGAAATTTATCGTTTGATCATCGAACTGGCAAAAAATGGAAAAGCTATTATCGTTTTCAGTTCCGAATTTCCGGAAATTCATAAGGTTGCCGATTCTTGTATTGTTTTATACAAAGGCAGAATTAATGCCAGGTTAAATCGGGATGAAATAACCGAAATGAGTATTATGTACTATTCTACTGGAGCAAATTTAGAGGCGGTAAAAAATGGTTAGTGTATTTCAAAAATATTCATTTAAAGATCTCATCAAAAAATTATTTGCAGAATACAGCTACTGGCTTTCTTTTATCCTGCTCCTGATCCTGGCAGTCAGTGTCAATACGAATTTCCTGCGATGGAGCAATATTATTAATATCTTCGTGCAGACTGCAACTACAGGAATTATCGCTCTGGGAATGAGCATGGTGATTTCAGCAGGCCAGATCGATATTTCTGTGGGGGCACAGGTCGCCATTATTTCCGGTCTGGGAATTGTTGTATTGAATTTTACAAACAGCATCTGGCTGATGTTTGCATTCTGTCTTCTTCTCGGAACCCTGATCGGATCTTTAAACGGTCTGATGGTGGCAAAAGGTAATATGCCTGCCATGATTGCCACGCTGGCAATGCAGAGTATCTGCCGTTCACTGATTAACCAATGGGGACAGGGTGGACCTTTTACCGTCAGCAATACGAATTTTGATACTTTCCGCCTTGTTGCTGCCGGCAGTATCCGGATCTTCGGATTCAAAATTCCCTATCCTATGATCATGTTTATTGTGTTCTCGATTCTATTCGGGATCATTATGCGGCAGACAAAATTGGGAAAACATATCTATGCAGTCGGTAGCAATACAAATTCCGCACGCCTTGCCGGTGTCAATGTCAAAGGCATTCAGATCATCGTCTTTATGATCACCGGACTGCTCTGTGGTTTTTCCGGATGGTTGTATGCATCCCGTGTAATGGCAGTAGCAGCTGCCAGTGCCGGTAACGCCTACGAGATGGAAGTCATTGCAGCCGTGGCGATCGGTGGTACCTCCATGACAGGCGGGCGCGGAAAAATAATCGGAACTTTTCTGGGCGCTCTGATGTTTAAAATCATCAACAACATTCTGACCATGGCAGACGTCCCGACATTTCTTAACGGCGCAATCAGTGGAGCGATCATCATCGTCGCAGTTCTGCTCCAAAACGTTCAGAATAAAAGTAAATAACGGTAGAAACAGTGATTAGAAAAAATCCTGATGGGTTTTGAAAATCTGGATTGAACTTTAAATGACTGCAGGAGATTGAAAAATGTACAGGATCGGTATTATCGGGTGTGGAAAAATCGCTGAGGTAAGGCATGCGCCAGAATATGCAGAAAATCCAAACTGCAAATTGGCAGCATTTTTTGATGAAATTCCAGGTCGAGCAGATAGTTTCGCACAAAAATACGGCGGAAAAGCATTTGATACCATCGATGAACTGCTTGCCAGTGATCTTGACGCCGTCAGCGTTTGCGCTGCCAATATCGCTCACGCCGCTATCTCCATTAAGGCACTTGAAGCCGGTGTCCACGTCCTATGTGAAAAGCCGATGGCTACCACACTTGAGGACTGTGAAGCGATGGTTTTGGCAGCAGAAAAAAGCGGTAAATATTTAATGATCGGACAGAATCAACGCCTGGCTCGCGCTCATGTAAAAGCAAGGGAGCTGATTCAAGCAGGAGAGATTGGAAAATTACTGAGCTTCCGGACGACATTTGGGCATCCGGGTCCTGAAGGCTGGACCGGGCAGAAGAATTCCTGGTTCTTCGATAAAAAACGCGCTGTCTTTGGCGCGATGGCTGATTTAGGCGTACATAAAACAGATCTCATTCATTTTCTGACCGGTGACGTGATAACTGAAGTGACAGCACATGTTAGTACGCTGGATAAAAAATATCCCGACGGTTCACCGATCCAGGTTGATGACAACGCGTTTTGTATCTATCGCACACGCCGTGGAGTGATTGGCACGATGCATGTCAGTTGGACATTCTATGGAAATGAGGACAATTCGACCATTTTGTATGGAACCGATGGCATCATCCGCTGCTACAATGACCCCAAATATGCGCTGATCGTCGAGAAAAAAGACGGTTCAAGAATTTGCTATGAGCTGGATCAGATGACATCCAACAAAGAACAGACTTCCGGGGGCAGGACCAATACGATGGTTATCGATACCTTCATCGATTGCCTGTTGAAGAAAACGCCTCCCGCAATCTCAGGCCGTGAAGCCATGAAAGCCATGAAAGTCATCTTCGCCGCAGAAAAATCTGCCGAACAAAGATGCACCGTTACGGTTGGTCAGGAATGACAGAGTGCCATGCAAGTCCGATTGCAGTGAATCTTGTCATTGCCGAGTTATACAAGTAGCAAGGTTTGTCATTGCCAGCGCATCGATTCTTGTCATTGCGAGCCACATCGTGGTGAAGCAATCTCCTGTCCCATGAGAACAAAGGAGAGCTGAAGAATTCTTCAGCTCTCCTTTGTTTTTCCAGTGATTTAATAAACAGATGAAATTATTTGTATTTGTGTTGTTTTTTATTGATTGTTTTTACTGATCGTCCAAATACTTCCTTTAAAAATCAGCTTTTTCCCAGCAAGAATCACCGCTGCACTCTGCCTGTTGCATTGCCCTTCATGAGCGCATTCACCTCCGCAACTGATACCTGATTCATGTCAAATTCGATCGATTGCTTCAGGCAGGAAGCAGCAACGGCAAATTCAATCACATCCTGCGGCTCCATCCCTTCCAATTCTGAATAGATCAGTCCGCCGCCGAAAGCGTCACCGCCCCCCACGCGATCCACGATATGAATCAGGTATTCCTTAGAAAACCAGGTCTGACCATCCCGATATAGCATCCCTGCCCACTGATTATCATTAGCAGAAATACTGGTGCGCAGCGTGATGGCAACCTCTTTACAGCCAAAACGTTTTGACAATGTCTCCGCAACCTGAATATATCCTTCTTTTGACAATTTCCCGGATACTACATCGGTATCTTCCGATTTGATACCAAAGACATCTGCAGCATCCTCCTCGTTGGCGATACAGACATCCACATATTTCATCAGTCCGCTCATGACCTGCCCGGCTTTTTCCCGAGTCCAGAGTTTTTTACGGTAATTTAAATCGCAGCTGATTCGAATGCCCATTTCTTTTGCAGTTTTACAGGCTTCCTCACAAGCCGCTGCCATCTTGTCACTCAATGCCGGTGTAATACCAGTAAAATGGAACCAGCAAACACCATCAAAAATCTTTTTCCAGTCGAATTCAGATGGATCCGCAAGCGCGATTGCAGAATTTTCCCGATCATAAATCACTTTAGACCCGCGCTGTGACGCACCTTTTTCTACAAAATAAATACCGAGACGTTTTCCACCGCGAATAATTTTTGAAGTATCTACGCCAAACCTGCGCAGTTCATTGACACATGCCTGTCCGATCTCATGATCAGGAATTTTCGTCACAAAAGAAACATCTTTTCCATAATTCGCCAGCGATACGGCGACATTGGCTTCACCTCCGGCAAAGGAAACCATCAACCGGTCTGCCTGTACCAGACGCAGATATCCTTCCGGATTCAGCCGCATCATTATTTCGCCAAAACAGACAATCTTTTCCATTCGTTTTAACCCTTCTTAATCGTTCGTAATATAAGGTGGATTCATCATTATTCTTTTTGGTGTTCATAAAAAGAATAAATAAAAGAATAACGATTTTCCGTTCTATATTCGAAAAACTATCCGTAATTTAAGAATACTTGAATCTTCCTTTACAACGCTTCGACAAATCCTTTGATCCGTTTCAGACCCTCCTGAATATTTTCCTCAGAGGTTGCATACGTAAATCGCACAAATCCTTCTCCGCTCTCTCCAAAACCGGAACCAGGTACCGTAACCACTCCGGTTTTCTTGAGTAAACTCATACAAAAATCTTCAGATCGCATACCTGTTTTTGTAATATTTGCAAAGACGTAAAAAGCTCCTTTGGGAGTCTTGCAGGAAACACCATCAATTTGATTGATCAGCCCGCAGATGATATTGCGTCGTCTTTCATAAATGCTGCGCATTTTTTCAATTTCATCCTGATGAAACCGAAGCGCAGTGGCAGCGGCAATCTGGCTGGGTGCAGGCAAACAGGATGCGCCATTTTCATGCAGTTTGGTCATGTTCCGAATAATGTCCGGCTTGCTGACAGCGTAGCCGAGACGCCATCCTGTCATGGCGAACATCTTTGAGAAACTGTTGATATAAATGATCTTATCCTCCAGCCCTTCAAAGGAAGTGATGCTGCAATACTGCTCCTGATCATAAACCAGGCGATTATACACTTCGTCGGCAATGATAAAAATATCATGGCTGCGGAACAGATCAGCCAATTGTTTCATCGTATCCGCGTCGATTACAGCGCCGGTCGGGTTTGATGGAGAATTTAATATAATCGCTTTTGTCTTACTGGTAATGGCTTTTTTAATATCATCAATATCAGGTACGAAATGATTTTCTTCCCGAGCTGGGACTTCTTTTAAAATTGCTCCACACATACCGATTTGCCCAAAATAATTCGGCCAGGCAGGCGTGACAACGATGACTTCATCGCCGGGATTGACAATTGTAAAAAGCGCCATTTGAATTGCTTCGGTTGCGCCGCAGGTTACAATAATTTGACTTTCCGGATCCGGATTTAATCGCGTTTCATATTTTGCAATTTCCTGCCGCAGCGAAAGGACGCCGGCATTCGGTGTGTAATGGGTCAGGCCTTTCTGCCAATTCAGGCAAGCTTCGTCGATAATCGGTTTCGGTGTAATAAAATCCGGTTCTCCAACGGTAAAACTGATTGTATCCGTCATTTTCAAAGCTTCGTTAAACATCTGGCGAATTGCAGATCCGCCTAAATTTTGGGCTATTTTTGATAGTTCCATATCAATCGTTTCCTTTTTTTTCTCCATTCTTCTATTACGGCCAGCAATTCGAAATTTGGATTGGCTTTTCAAATAAAGGAAGAAAACTTGTTGTTCTTATGGTTTTGCGCTTTGTGTAAAAGCATAAGAACAACAAAGAATTCTTTTCATATTTCGAATTACTGAATTACGACGCATTATGTGCGTCAGTCGATAAGCATTGCAACCTCATGAGATTTGAATATTCCTTCACAACTACGCACCCAGATAAGACTCCCGCACTCGATCATCTTTCAGCAGATCTGCTGATTTTCCTTCAATGGATATTAATCCGGTCTCTAAAACATAAGCACGGGATGCAGTCTGTAAAGCAAGGAACGCATTTTGCTCGATCAGGAGAATGCTGGTTCCTGCTTCATTGATTTCTTTGATAATTCGAAAAATATCCTCTACAATAATCGGTGCCAGCCCCATGGATGGTTCATCTAAAAGCATGAGCTTGCCGCCGGTCATAAGCGCTCGTCCCAGCGCCAGCATTTGTTGTTCGCCGCCGGACAGTGTGCCGGCTAATTGTGCCTGCCGTTCTTTGAGCCGGGGAAAAGTCAGATACGTACGTTCCAAACGTTGTTGAATGATTGAACGTTCTTTGACAATATTCGCCCCCAGCATGAGATTCTCTTTCACAGTCAGGCGGGGAAAAACACGCCGCCCCTCAGGCACATGAGCAATTCCAGCTTCCACGATCTTATGAGCAGGCATTTTGGTTAATTCTTTTCCCAGAAATTGAATGCTGCCCGATTTAGCTCTTTCCAAACCGGAAATGGTTCTTAAAATGGTAGATTTTCCGGCGCCGTTTGCACCGATCAGCGCAACAATTTCACCTTCATCCAGGTTGAAGGATACGCCTTTAACCGCAGTGATCATGCCGTAAGAGACTGCGAGGTCTTTAACATCAAGCATTCGTGATGACATTTTTGTATCCTCCTCCTAAATATGCGGCAATAACATCCGGATTATTCTGAACCTCGTCGGCTGATCCTTCAGCAATCGTTTCACCAAAATTCAATACTTTAATTCTGTCTGCAATAGGCATCACAAAATTCATATGATGCTCAATCAGAATGACCGTCAGTCCAAGTTTGTCGCGCAATTCACGGACCATTTTTGCCATGTCATCCAACTCTGTTGTGATCATACCGGCAACCGGTTCATCCAGCAGTAGAATTTTCGGCTCAAGCATCAATGCGCGCACAATTTCCAGGCGGCGCTGTGCTCCATAGGGAAGATTTTTTGCGAGAATATCAGCTTTACTTTCCAGATCGAACGCTTTCAGTAAGTCCATCGCCCGTTCATCGATCTTGCGTTCTTCCTCAACCATTTTCGGAGTACGGAAGATACATTCAAAAAAAGACTCTTTGCATTGATGGGTATATGCCATTTTTACATTGTCAATTACTGTCGATGCTGCAAACAAACGAATGTTCTGAAACGTACGCGCAATACCCTTCTGCGCAAACTGATAAGGTTTTAAACCGAGCAGACTTTCGCCATTGAGCTCAATCGAACCTTTTGTCGGCGCATAAATACCGGTCAGCATATTAAAAATTGTTGTTTTTCCAGCTCCATTTGGACCGATAATCGCAATAATTTCACCCTCCTCCAAGGAAAGGTTGAAATCATCAACCGCTTTTAATCCGCCGAATTCAATAGAAAGGTTTTTAATTTCTAAAATAGACATCGGTTGATCCTCTCTTTCTAATTTGGCGTCTCAGACGGATGAACGGATTTTTTGCTGAAAATGCTTTTCTCATATAAATGTTTGCGGTTGATCTTTAAGAAAGGAAGCTCTTTTCCGCCGCACAAACCAAGCGGTCGGTACAGCATGATGATAACCAAAGTCACTGCATAAATCACAATTCTCCAATTCACAAGATTGCCAAAAGTCCGCAGTGCTTCCGGCAATACAGTTAAAAGCAGACCGCCAAGAACAGAACCGGTCAAAGATCCAGTACCGCCTGCGTACAGATACACCAGCAAATCACTCGATTTAACGAAACTGAAGGTATCCGGTTGGATGAAAGACATAATATGCGCATACAATCCACCAGCGACACCTGCGATAAAGGCAGCAAAAACAAAAGAAATGATTTTATATTTGGTTGTATTAATTCCCATCGCATCGGCAGCGATTTCATTATCGCGAATGGCTATGCAAGCCCTTCCATGTTTTGAGTAAATAAAATTCCGTGCCACAATCAGCGTTAATACAACAAAGAATAAAACCCAGGCGAAATTCGTATATGGAGGAATACCGATCATACCTCTGGCAGCACCTATCGGTTCAATCAGCCGCAGCGTAGCCCGTACGATTTCGCCAAAAGCCAGCGTAACAATCGCCAGATAATCTCCTTTTAATTTCAACGTCGGGATACCGATCAGAAGACCAACAGCGCCTGCCACCAGCCCTCCTGCCAGCAACCCTAGAAGGAAAACCGGAATTCGAAGATTGGGAGCCACTGAAAAGCCTCCAAAAATCATCGTAGTGACAATCGATGCCCCGTAGGCGCCCAGAGACATAAAACCGGCATGGCCGATACAAAACTGTCCGGTGAAACCATTGACGATGTTCAAACTGATCGTCATCATAATATTCACACCGGCAAACATCAGTACCTGAATATGATACGGGTTCATGACTTTAATCGATTTGAGATACATAATCAGGTAATAAAGTGCAACGACACCCAGAATAGGCAAAAGCTTTCGAATTAATGGTTTCATCGTATCGCCCCTTTATACTTTATCAATCGTCAGCTTGCCCATGATTCCGGCAGGTTTAAATAATAAAATCAGGATCAGAATCACAAAACCGATGGCATATCCGAGATTTGAATTGACAGAAGTTGCTAAGATTTCTGTGATTCCCATAATAAATCCGCCGAGCATTGCTCCGCGAATATCCCCAATTCCGCCGATAACTGCTGCAATGAAAGATTTCGTACCCAGCCATCCGCCCATATATACATCCACCTGAGGATAAATGCTGGCGTAAAAAATTCCGCTTGCCGCAGCCAATGCAGCGCCGATGAAAAATGTGATTGAAATCACTCGGTTGATATTGATTCCCATTAACTGAGCAGCATCCTTATCCATACTTAATGCCCGCATTTGGCTGCCAATTTTCGTTCGATTGACAACATTATATAAGATGAACATGAATACCAGTGATAAGACGATCATGATAATTTGTGTAGTGCTGATCATAACCCCTTGAATTTGGAATCGTTTTGTGGGAAATAACATCGGAAATGAACGGGGAGAGGGACCGATAAATGGTAAAGCACGGGGAAAATTCTCAAGGAACATAGAAACGCCCACTGCCGTAATTAAAGCCGACATTTTTGGACGATTCCGCAGCGGTTTATAAGCAATTGCTTCCACACCTACACCGATCAATCCGGTTCCCACCATCGCAGTAAACAGGATCAAAGCCACAATCAATCCGGAATAGGTACCGTTGACGGCAAACGATGAAAAGGCTTGAGCAAGAAAAAATGTACCTAAAGCCCCAATCATCAAGAAATCGCCATGAGCAAAATTGATCATACCCACAATACCATACACCATGGTATATCCGAGAGCCAGCAAAGCATAAACGCTGCCTAATTGAAGTCCATAAACCAAAAATTGCATCAGGGTGGACAAATCGATACCTCCATTTTTTTATTGATTTCGGTCGAAATATTGTAAAATGCCTGCCGCTGAAACAAGATCGGCAGGCATTTCCAACTTGCAAATAGGATTGATTACGGATTTACATTCTTGAGGAATGTTGCAACACCCTGGTCATTGTATTGAAGGATTGCAGCGCCTTTGATCGGATTACGATCCTCACCCACAGTGACGACACCGGAAGGCAGCGCCAAACCCTGGATCTGTGCAAGTGCGTCACGAACTCCTGCTCGATCGACGGTCTTGGCATTCTTAATCGCTTCAACTAACATTGCACCCGCTTCATAAGCCAATACGGCATTGGAGTTCGGTACATCGCCATTGTAAGCAGTCTTGAAGTCATTGACGAATTTCTGAGCGATCGGATCCGGGTTATCGGGGGAGAATGCTGAAATATAAACTGAACCTTTAATATTTTCAGCACCGGCAACCTGCGCAACTTCAGGTGTATCCCAACTGTCGCCACCGATCAACGGAACGGTAATGCCATTGGCACGTGCTTGCTGGATCTGAAGCGGAACTTCATTTAACAGATTCGGCATAAAGACACATTCCGGTTTCGCCGCAGCGATTTTTGTCAATTGGACGTTGTAATCCTTGACATCTGCGCCGCTGTAAGCCTGTGTTTCGACAATTTTTCCACCAAGCGCTTCATAGGATTGTACAAAAGCCTCATAAAGTCCTTTGCTGTAAGCATCCGCATTGTTATAAAGCACTGCAGCGGTTTTGTAGCCTTCGCCCCATGCAAAGGTAGCTGCAACCTGACCCTGGAAAGGATCAATGAAACAGGCACGGAACAGATAATCACCAATTTGGGTTACAGCAACATTCGTCGTGAATGTTCCGATAGCCGGGCATCCGGCGGATTGTGCAATCGTTCCGGCTGCCAGAATACATTTAGACATATCCGGTCCGACAATGCCGATAACTTCATCCTGGTAAATCAGCTTTTGATAGACATTGGTTGTGATGTCTTCTTTTGCTTCATTGTCTTCATAAACAAATTCAATCGGGTAGAGAACGCCATTATTCATGACGCCGCCAGCAGCGTTAAGTTCATTCTCAAGCAGCTTCACACCATTGACAATGTATTTGCCAGCTAATGCGGCACTTCCGGAAATCGGGCTGACCACACCGATTTTCAATGTTTTGCCAGTCTCTGCTGCGCTGACAGATGCAACACTGATCAGTAATGTAAAAAGAACAAGAACAGATAAAACAACATTAATCTTCTTCATAACAGTTTCCTCCATAGTTTCTATTTGTTTTCAGCAAAAGGATTTGCTGTAATTCCATTGTACGATAAAAAAGAACCAATTCTGCCACAATTAGATGTTTTCTAAAACATTGAGAAGAACGTATCTGACATGATGGCAATTTGAAATGGAGTTTGGTTCTTCATATGAAAAGAGAATATCGGCAAAATTTGAAATCAATTTTTTATTATTTTGTGTTCAGAACGAAAGATCGTGTCGGGTCAAAAAAGTTGTTCCACATTATGGTATTGCATTTCATTATTTTGGAGTATATCATAATTTATATCGGCTTTCAAGCATCGAATATCTCTTAAAATCGAAGATTTGATAGAAAAACCGATAAACAGGATAAAAATCATAAAATGGTTGTGACAAATCAGGTTATTCAGGAATCCATAAAAAAAATGAGTGCGTAACATTGTTCCATCATGCGGATTCTATGCTATACTTTGCAATTATTCTTGATATCGAAACATTTACCAAAGGGTAAAATATGGAAACATCTCACGTACAAGTCATTGACAGAGCATTGGACATTATAGAACAATTAGCCACTTCCGAAAAAGGGCTCAGCATCACCGAATTAGCCCGCAGAACTGATCTGCCGAAGAGCACTGTACACAGAATTTTAAGCTCGTTCATCCCACGCCATCTGATTGAAAAGAACGAACAAACCAACCTGTACATGCTTGGGTATAAATTTGTCGAAATTTCCAGTATATATCTCAATAAAATTGTCTTAAAAACCGAAGCAGTGCCAATTATGCACAACATCGCATCAACTTTCAACGCAATTTCCTATCTCGGTGTTTTGGATCAGAATGAAGTCATGTACTTGGAGCGGATTGAACAATTT